>OCAE01000497.1_pt1 | contig 24870 bp, 27 predicted proteins | sample 1495581 | NCBI WGS metagenome assembly OCAE01 (sample SAMEA2580278, study PRJEB22360) | human gut metagenome | biome: human gut; feature: human-associated habitat; material: faeces | place: Denmark | collected 2008/2010 | reverse complement strand
TTTTGACACAAAAAACCCCCGATAATCGGTTGTCCAACTATCGGGGGTCACTTCACGCAGAGGGTTTTATAAGGATTGATACGGTATTGTTACGATGAACGGCGTTTGGTGACTTTGGTTTCAAACGGACGCTCAGTGTAACCGGTATAAAGCTGACGCGGACGGGCAATTTTGAGGCCGTCGTCGTGCATTTCGCTCCAGTGGGCGATCCAGCCAATAGTGCGACCGATAGCAAAGATCACCGTAAACATATTTGACGGAATACCCAGTGCTTTCAGGATAATACCGGAATAGAAATCCACGTTCGGGTAAAGTTTTTTCTCGATAAAGTACGGGTCGTTCAGCGCGATACGCTCCAGCTCCATTGCCACTTCCAGCAGGCTGTCATTCAGGCCCAGTTCGTTGAGCACTTCGTGACAGGTTTCACGCATCACTTTGGCACGCGGGTCATGGTTTTTATACACGCGGTGACCAAAGCCCATCAGGCGGAAAGAGTCGTTTTTATCTTTTGCACGTTCAATAAAGGCCGGGATGTGATCGACGGTCTGGATCTCTTCCAGCATACGCAGGCAGGCTTCGTTCGCGCCGCCGTGAGCGGGTCCCCACAGGGAGGCAATACCGGCTGCGATACAGGCGAACGGGTTGGCACCGGAAGAACCTGCGGTCCGGACAGTGGAAGTAGAGGCGTTTTGTTCGTGGTCTGCATGCAGGATCAGGATTCTGTCCATGGCACGTTCCAGCACCGGGTTGACCACATACTCTTCACACGGGGTGGCAAACATCATACGCAGGAAGTTACCGGCGTAGGAAAGATTGTTCTTCGGATAGACAAACGGCTGCCCGACAGAATATTTGTAACACATTGCCGCGACGGTCGGCATTTTTGAGAGCAGACGGTAGGCCGCAATTTCGCGGTGGCGCGGATTATTCACATCCAGCGAGTCATGGTAGAACGCCGCCAGTGCGCCGGTGACGCCGCAGAGCACGGCCATCGGGTGAGAGTCACGGCGGAACCCGTTGAATAAGCGGGTGATCTGCTCGTGAATCATGGTGTGGCGTTTAACGGTTTCTTTAAATTCGTCATACTCTTTCTGGTCAGGTGCTTCGCCGTACAGCAGGATATAGCACACTTCCAGATAATCAGATTTCATCGCCAGCTCTTCAATCGGGAAGCCGCGATGTAACAGGATACCTTGATCACCGTCGATATACGTGATTTTTGATTCACAGGACGCAGTGGAGGTGAAGCCGGGGTCAAAAGTATAGTAGCCTTTCCCGCCGAGCGTCCGGACATCAACCACGGGCTGGCCGAGAGTCGGGCTCAGGATATCCAGATCAGTAACCCTGACGCCGTTTAGTGTCAGCTCCGCCTTTGTATTAGACATGTAGGTCTCCTTAGCGCATTTATTATTTGTTTTGCAATCTTTTGTGATAACCACTGATGCGTTACCTGAATGGATACCGTACCTGGTATTACGTTATCCGGTACGGCGCATGATGAGTTATCAGATTGTTAATGAAACTTTGTGTTGCGATAAAAGTTATGTTGTACAGCAAGATATTGTGCATTTTTTGCAAGTTACACTTTTGCATAAGTTTGCACTTACGGGAAGTCTTTCTTGCCGGTAATTGTCGTTTTAATTTTTGTATTTAACCATACTTTGTGACTCAAATGTTGTCAAAATGTCACAAGTAATAATAATGGGCGTTTTTATTGTGTGAACCGTGATCTTATTCACTGTTCTGGCTAAATCTGACCAAACATTTTGTATGGGAATTGTAATCATATTGTGAAGTCCATATACTGCCCCAAGGTCTCCGGAATTCCCTGAAGCAGGAGCACCCAGCGTAACTGAATCATTACTTTTGTAAAACAATACGGATGTGGATTTTACTTAAGGATTGTTCTTATTACCCCAGCGCTGTCTGATTTCCGCCCGGGTCCGGAGGAAGGAAAAATAATAAAGAGCTGTGTGGGCAAAATTGTGAAAAAACAACGACCTGTCAATTTAGACTTGCAGACGATCCACTTTCCGATCCCTGCAATCGCTTCAATTTTACACCGTGTCTCAGGCGTCATTACCTTTATTGCTGTAGCGATTCTGCTGTGGCTGTTAGGGTTGTCGCTGTCCTCGCCGGAAGGGTTTGCGCAGGCTGCTGATATCATGAGCGGTTTCTTCGCGAAGTTTATCCTCTGGGGCATCCTCACTGCATTGGCTTACCACATCTGCGGTGGTATTCGTCACATGTTAATGGATTTCGGGTTTGTTGATGAAACGCTGGCTGCCGGCATTTCATCCGCGAAGATTTCCATGGTTCTGACTGTGATTTTAGCCGTGTTGGCGGGGGTTCTGGTATGGTGAAAAACTCAAAAATCAGTGCGACCACGCTCGGCCGTAACGGGATACAGGATTGGTTAATTCTGCGTGCCAGCGCCATTGTGATTACACTTTATGTACTCTACCTCATCGGTTTTGTGGCTTTTACCTCCGACATCACTTATGACGTCTGGTACCGCTTCTTTACCGCATCATTCACTCAGGTGTTCACCACCCTGACACTGATCGCCGTTCTCGCCCATGCCTGGGTCGGGTTATGGCAGGTACTGACGGATTACGTCAAGTGCCTGAGCCTGCGCCTGCTGCTGCAATTTATTGTCATTATTGTGCTGGCAGCTTATGTCATTTACGGTTCAATCATTGTGTGGGGTGTCTAAATGAGCTTACCTGTCAGAGAGTTTGATGCAGTTGTTATCGGTGCCGGCGGCGCAGGTATGCGCGCGGCACTTCAGATTTCTCAGTCCGGCCTGTCCTGCGCCCTGTTATCCAAAGTGTTCCCGACCCGCTCTCATACCGTATCCGCCCAGGGCGGTATCACGGTGGCGCTGGGGAATACCCATCCGGATAACTGGGAATGGCACATGTACGACACCGTAAAAGGGTCGGATTACATCGGTGACCAGGACGCTATTGAATACATGTGTAAAACCGGCCCGGAAGCGGTGCTGGAACTGGAGCACATGGGGTTACCGTTCTCCCGTCTGGACGACGGCAGTATTTATCAGCGTCCGTTCGGCGGACAGTCCAAAGATTTCGGGGGCGAGCAGGCTGCACGTACTGCCGCTGCGGCTGACCGTACCGGTCACGCACTGCTGCATACGCTGTATCAGCAGAACCTGAAAAATCACACCACGATTTTCTCCGAATGGTATGCCCTCGATCTGGTGAAAAACCAGGACGGTGCCATTATGGGGACCACCGCTATCTGTATCGAAACCGGTGAAGTGGTCTATTTCAAAGCCAAAGCCACGATTCTGGCGACCGGTGGTGCAGGGCGTATCTATCAGTCCACCACCAACGCCCATATCAACACCGGTGATGGTGTCGGTATGGCGGTGCGTGCCGGTATTCCGCTGCAGGATATGGAAATGTGGCAGTTCCACCCGACCGGGATTGCCGGCGCCGGGGTGCTGGTCACTGAAGGCTGCCGTGGTGAGGGCGGTTATCTGCTCAATAAAGACGGTGAGCGCTTTATGGAGCGCTATGCACCGAACGCCAAAGATCTTGCCGGGCGTGACGTGGTTGCCCGTTCCATTATGATCGAAATCCGCGAAGGCCGGGGTTGTGACGGCCCGTGGGGACCGCATGCCAAACTGAAACTCGACCATCTGGGCAAAGAGGTACTGGAATCCCGTCTGCCGGGTATTCTGGAACTGTCACGGACATTCGCCCACGTCGATCCGGTCAAAGAGCCGATTCCGGTTATCCCGACCTGCCACTATATGATGGGCGGCATCCCGACCAAAGTCACCGGTCAGGTTGTGACTATGAATGAGCAGGGTGAGGATGTGCTGGTGCCGGGTTTGTTTGCGGTCGGTGAAATTGCCTGTGTTTCTGTTCACGGCGCAAACCGCCTCGGCGGTAACTCACTGCTTGACCTGGTGGTCTTCGGCCGTTCAGCCGGTCTGCATCTGAAAGAATCCATTCTGGAGCAGGGCGCAATGCGTGATGCCGGTGAATCGGATGTTGATGCGGCGCTGGCGCGTCTGAACCGCTGGAACAACACCCGCAGCGGTGAGGATCCGGTTGCTATCCGCAAGGCCCTGCAATCCTGCATGCAGCACAACTTCTCGGTATTCCGCGAAGGGGATGCAATGGCCAAAGGACTGGAAGAACTGAAAGCCATTAAAGAGCGCCTGCAGTACGCGCGTCTGGATGACACCTCATCAGAATTCAACACCCAGCGCATTGAATGTCTGGAACTGGATAACCTGATGGAGACGGCGTATTCCACGGCAATGGCCGCCAACTTCCGTACTGAAAGCCGTGGTGCGCACAGCCGCTTTGACTATCCGGATCGTGATGATGCGAACTGGCTGTGTCATTCCCTGTACCTGCCGCAATCTGAAACCATGACACGTCGTGCGGTGAACATGCAGCCGAAGCTGCGTGACCCCTTCCCGCCGAAGATTCGTACTTATTGATGTGTGGTGATGAGGCATTTGCGGAGAGAATACTATGAAAGTTGAATTTTCAGTTTATCGCTATAACCCGGATGTGGATAACGCACCACACATGCAGAATTATCAGCTGGATGTGGAAGAAGGCCGGGACATGATGGTGCTGGATGCACTGATTCTGCTGAAAGAACAGGATCCGAGCCTGTCATTCCGCCGCTCCTGTCGTGAAGGGGTGTGTGGTTCTGACGGCATCAATATGAACGGCAAAAACGGTCTGGCCTGTATCACACCGTTGTCAGCGCTGATGAAAGGCGGCAAAAAAGTGGTGATCCGTCCGCTGCCGGGCTTACCGGTGGTGCGGGATCTGGTGGTGGATATGGGGCAGTTCTACGCGCAGTATGAAAAGATCCGCCCGTATCTGATCAACGACAACAAAAACCCGCCGGCACGTGAGCATTTGCAGTCACCGGCGCAGCGCGAAAAGCTCGATGGTCTGTACGAATGTATCCTGTGTGCCTGCTGCTCGACATCCTGCCCGTCCTTCTGGTGGAACCCGGACAAATTTATCGGCCCGGCCGGTTTATTAGCCGCATACCGCTTCCTGACGGACAGCCGTGATACTGAGACAGAATCCCGTCTTGACGATATCAGTGATGCGTTCAGCGTATTCCGCTGTCACGGCATCATGAACTGCGTCAGTGTCTGTCCGAAAGGGCTGAATCCGACAAAAGCAATTGGTCATATTAAATCAATGTTACTGAAACGTAGTGCATAATTGACTTTATTCTGCTTAAACGATTGATAATAATAAGATGCCTGCCCGGCAGGCATCTTTTACTAACCCGTAACAATAGGCATAATCTATCGCAGTAAGTGTTAGAAGCGGCAATAAATGTAGTTAATTGTGATTAAGATGTGAGTTTTTTGGCTTAAATGTAAGTATGGTTATAGACAGCACAGGGATCTTCAGCAACGGTTATTCCGTTGCTAAAGGTTCCTCAGGGATACACAGAACATAAGATGCATAAGCACCACCCGGGAATCCTTTACGCACCGCAATGTATCGCGGTATTAGTTATCACGGCGAAAACTAAACCCGGCCTCATTCAGGTTGCAGGGCAGCGGCAGACGGGGTAATCCGCAGAACAGAGTCACTCTGTTTTCCGGACAGACACGCAGCCGGTACACCGCAGCCGGGAAGACAACGGGAATGAAGCTCTAAGCTTAAGGGATCATAATGCAGAACGGCGCACTGAAGGACTGGCTGGATTCCAGCTTTCTGGCTGGAGAAAACCAGGCCTACATAGAAGATATCTATGAAGATTATCTGAACGATCCGTCCTCCGTCGATGGAAGTTGGCGGGAGATTTTCGACTCACTGCCGAAAGCGGACATCACAGAACAACCTCATTCACAGACGCGCGACTACTTTCGTCGTCTGGCCAAAGATTCAACCCGCTACCACACCTCAGTCAGCGATCCGGCAACGGATTCCAAGCAGGTTAAAGTCCTGCAGCTTATCAACGCATTCCGCTTCCGCGGTCATCAGAATGCCAATCTTGACCCGCTCGGCCTGTGGAAACAGGAACCTGTTCCGGATCTGGACCCGGCGTTCCACAATCTGACCAAAGCTGATTTTGATGAAACCTTTAACGTCGGTTCTTTTGCCATCGGCCGTGAAACCATGCCGCTGAGTGAACTGTTTGATGCATTAAAGCGTATTTACTGTGGCTCCATCGGTGCCGAGTACATGCACATCACCAATACCGAAGAGAAACGCTGGCTCCAGCAACGTCTGGAATCCGTTGACGTCAGTAAACTGTTCAGTGCTGATGAAAAACGGCGTTTCCTGGCCGATCTGACTGCGGCTGAAGGGCTGGAGCGCTATCTCGGGGCGAAGTTCCCGGGGGCAAAACGCTTCTCACTGGAAGGGGGCGATTCCCTCATTCCGATGCTGAAAGATCTTATCCGTCATGCCGGTAAGCAGGACACCCGCGAAGTGGTGCTGGGTATGGCGCACCGTGGTCGTCTGAACGTCCTGGTCAACCTGTTCGGTAAAAAACCGGCAGATCTGTTCGATGAATTTGCCGGTAAACACAAAGATCATCTGGGTACCGGTGACGTGAAATACCACCAGGGCTTCTCGTCCGATTTCGTGACAGAAGGGGCTCAGGTGCATCTGGCGCTTGCCTTTAACCCGTCTCACCTTGAGATTGTCAGCCCGGTAGTGATTGGCTCTGTCCGTGCCCGCCGTGACCGTCTGCCGCAAAATCTGAGCAAAATGGTTCTGCCGATCACCATCCACGGTGACTCTGCGGTAACCGGCCAGGGGATTGTTCAGGAAACCCTGAACATGTCACAGGCACGGGGCTATGAAGTGGGCGGGACTGTCCGCATTGTTATCAATAATCAGATTGGTTTCACCACCTCCAACCCGAAAGATACCCGGTCAACAGAATACTGTACTGACATTATGAAGATGGTACAGGCACCGATTTTCCACGTGAATGCGGATGATCCGGAAGCGGTGGCCTTTGTGACCCGTCTGGCGCTGGATTTCCGTAATACCTTTAACCGCGATGTGATGATCGATCTGGTCTGCTACCGCCGTCACGGCCATAACGAGGCGGATGAGCCGAGTGCAACCCAGCCGATGATGTACCAGAAAATCAAACAGCATCCGACACCGCGCAAAATCTACGGCGATAAACTGATTGCGGAAGGTGTGGTGGCTGCCGGTGATGTGACTGAAATGGTCAATATGTACCGGGATGCCATGGATCGCGGTGACTGTGTGGTGGAAGAGTGGCGTGAAATCGGTAAAGCCGCGCTCACCTGGGAACCGTACCTGAATCACAACTGGAATGACGGCTACGCCAATAAAGTGGAACTGAAACGTCTCAGTGATCTGGCGCGCCGTATCAGTACCGTGCCGGAAGAAGTGCATATGCACCCGCGTGTCGAAAAAATCTATACCGACCGCGCGGAAATGGCGGAAGGTAACAAACTGCTCGACTGGGGTGCGGCGGAGAATCTGGCTTACGCCACTCTGGTGGATGAAGGTGTTCCGGTGCGTCTGTCCGGTGAGGATGCGGGACGCGGGACGTTCTTCCATCGTCATGCGGTTATCCATAACCAGAGCAACGGCTCCTGTTATGTGCCGCTGATGAATGTCCATAACGCCCAGGGGCGCTTCAATGTGTGGGACTCTGTCCTGTCTGAGGAAGCGGTACTGGCCTTTGAATACGGCTATGCAACCACGGATCCGCGCGGTCTGACTATCTGGGAAGCGCAGTTCGGTGATTTTGCCAACGTGGCGCAGGTCGTGATTGACCAGTTCATCAGCTCCGGCGAACAGAAATGGGGCCGGATGTGCGGACTGGTGATGTTACTGCCGCACGGCTATGAAGGTCAGGGACCGGAGCACTCCAGCGCCCGTCTGGAACGCTATCTCCAGCTGTGCGCCGAACAGAATATGCAGGTCTGTGTTCCGTCAACCCCGGCTCAGGTTTACCATATGCTGCGCCGTCAGGCACTGCGTGGTATGCGCCGTCCGCTGATTGTCATGTCACCGAAATCACTGCTGCGTCATCCGCTGGCGGTCTCTTCTCTGGAAGAACTGGCAGAAGGCCGCTTTGAAGCGGTTATCGGTGAAATTGATGAGCTGAATCCGGCAGATGTGAAGCGCGTTGTGCTGTGTTCCGGTAAGGTTTACTACGATTTACTGGAGCAGCGCCGTAAGAATAATCAGACGGATGTGGCGATTATCCGTATTGAACAGCTCTATCCGTTCCCGCATGAAGATATCCATGCGATTCTCGCACCATTCAGCCATGTGAAAGATTTTGTCTGGTGCCAGGAAGAGCCGCTCAACCAGGGCGCGTGGTACTGCTGCCAGCATAATTTCCGTGATGCGGTTCCGGCAGGTGCGGCACTGCGTTATGCGGGCCGTCCGGCATCCGCCTCTCCGGCCGTGGGTTATACGTCTGTTCACCAGCAGCAACAACAAGAGCTGGTTAATGATGCACTGAACGTTGAATAAATTAAGGAAAAGCAATGAGTAGCATAGAAATTCTGGTTCCTGATCTCCCTGAATCTGTTGCCGATGCCACGGTGGCAACCTGGCACAAAAAACCGGGTGACAGCGTCGAACGTGATGAAGTGCTGGTGGAAATTGAAACAGACAAAGTCGTGCTGGAAGTACCTGCCAGTGATTCCGGCGTTCTGGAAGCGGTGCTGGAAGAAGAAGGGGCGACGGTTCTCTCTAAACAACTGCTCGGACGCATCCGTCTGGGCGACAGCACCGGTCTGCCAGCAGAAATAAAAGAAAAAGTACAGTCCACACCGGCACAGCGTCAGAATGCCGGTCTGGATGAAGAAACCAATGACGCGGTAAGCCCTGCTGTGCGCCGCCTGCTCGCAGAGCACGGCCTGAAAGCGTCAGATATTACCGGCAGCGGTGTCGGTGGTCGTCTGACCCGTGAAGATGTTGAGAAATATTTGTCTCAGCAGCCGAAAGCGTCGGCAAAAGCCGTTGCTGAGCCGGTTTCTCAGGCCGGTTTACCGCACCGCAGTGAAAAACGTGTGCCGATGACCCGTCTGCGCAAGCGTGTGGCAGAGCGTCTGCTGGAAGCGAAAAACAACACCGCAATGCTGACCACCTTTAACGAGGTGAGCATGAAGCCGGTGATGGATATGCGCAAACAGTACGGCGAATCGTTTGAAAAACGCCACGGTGTGCGCCTCGGTTTCATGTCTTTCTATGTGAAAGCGGTGGTTGAGGCACTGAAACGTTATCCGGAAGTGAACGCCTCTATCGACGGTACAGATGTGGTGTATCACAACTATTTCGATATCAGTATTGCGGTCTCCACACCGCGCGGTCTGGTGACCCCGGTCCTGCGTGATGCGGATGCGCTGAGCATGGCGGAAATCGAAAAACGCATCAAAGAGCTGGCTGTCAAAGGTCAGGAAGGCAAACTGACAGTGGAAGATCTGACCGGCGGTAACTTTACCATTACCAACGGCGGGGTATTCGGCTCACTGATGTCCACACCTATCAGTGCCTCACCGGCCCCCTGGTGCCCCCCCCTATCATACCCCCGCCGCAGAGTGCGATTCTGGGAATGCATGCGATTAAGGATCGTCCGATGGCGGTGAATGGTCAGGTGGTGATCCTGCCGATGATGTACCTGGCACTCTCTTATGACCACCGTCTGATTGATGGCCGTGAATCTGTCGGATTCCTCGTGACCATTAAAGAGATGTTAGAAGATCCGGCACGTTTACTGCTCGACGTGTAGTCAACCCTCATCCGGGCGGCATCGCGCTAAAACCGCCCGGCTGAACTCGCGACAGTGAATCTGTGTCCCTGCGCCGGGAAACCGGCGCTATCCAGGCAACAACAATAAGAGAGTCCGCTCTCATCAGACAAATTATGGATAGAACATCATGAATTTACACGAGTATCAGGCAAAACAACTCTTCACCCGGTATGGTTTACCTGCACCGGCAGGCTATGCCTGCTCCACACCCCGTGAAGCGGAAGAAGCAGCATCTAAAATCGGCAGCGGCCCGTGGGTCGTGAAATGTCAGGTTCATGCCGGTGGCCGCGGGAAAGCGGGCGGTGTGAAACTGGTTAAAAGCAAAGATGAAATTCGCGCGTTTGCCGAGCAGTGGTTAGGCAAGCGTCTGGTAACCTATCAGACAGATGCACTGGGTCAGCCTGTGCATCAGGTGCTGGTGGAAGGCGCAACAGATATCGCCAAAGAGCTTTATCTGGGTGCCGTGGTGGATCGCGGTTCACGCCGTGTGGTCTTTATGGCCTCCACTGAAGGTGGTGTCGAAATTGAGAAAGTGGCACATGAAACACCGGAACTGATCCACAAAGCGGTGATTGACCCGCTGACCGGCCCGATGCCGTATCAGGGGCGCGAGCTGGCCTTTAAACTGGGTCTGACCGGTAAGTTAGTCAGCCAGTTCACCAAAATTTTTATGGGACTGGCAACCATGTTCCTGGAGCGTGACCTGGCAATGGCGGAAATCAACCCGCTGGTGATCACCACACAGGACGAACTTATCTGCCTTGACGGCAAATTAGGTATTGACGGTAACGCCCTGTACCGCCAGCCGGAACTGCGTGAAATGCATGATCCGTCACAGGAAGATGCCCGCGAAGCACAGGCTGCACAGTGGGAACTGAACTATGTGGCACTGGACGGCAATATCGGCTGTATGGTGAACGGTGCCGGTCTGGCTATGGGCACCATGGATATCGTTAAACTGCACGGCGGTGAACCGGCAAACTTCCTGGATGTCGGCGGCGGTGCAACCAAAGAACGTGTGACGGAAGCCTTTAAAATCATTCTGTCTGACGAAAACGTCAAAGCGGTCTTCGTCAATATCTTCGGCGGGATTGTCCGTTGTGACCTGATTGCGGACGGGATCATCGGTGCCGTTGAGGAAGTCGGTGTCAGCGTGCCGGTGGTTGTGCGCCTGGAAGGGAACAACGCGGAATTGGGTGCGGAAAAACTGGCGAAAAGTGGTCTGAATATTATTGCGGCAACCAGCCTGACGGATGCTGCGAAACGTGTTGTTGCAGCAGTGGGAGCGAAATAATGTCTATTTTAATCGATAAGAACACCAAAGTTATCTGTCAGGGATTCACAGGTAGCCAGGGGACTTTCCACTCTGAACAGGCAATTGCGTACGGCACCAAAATGGTCGGCGGTGTGACACCGGGCAAAGGCGGTACAACACATTTAGGTTTACCGGTCTTTAACACCGTGCGTGACGCAGTGGAAGCCACCGGTGCGACCGCTTCTGTTATCTATGTTCCGGCACCGTTCTGCAAAGACTCCATTCTGGAAGCGATTGATGCAGGCATCAAGCTGATTATCACCATCACTGAAGGTATCCCGACTCTGGATATGCTGACCGTCAAAGTGAAGCTGGATGAAGCCGGTGTGCGGATGATCGGCCCGAACTGTCCGGGTGTTATCACCCCGGGTGAGTGCAAAATCGGGATCATGCCGGGACATATCCATTTGCCGGGTAAAGTGGGGATCGTTTCCCGTTCCGGTACGCTGACTTATGAAGCGGTGAAACAGACGACGGATGCCGGTCTGGGACAATCCACTTGTGTGGGTATCGGTGGTGACCCGATTCCGGGCTCTAACTTTATTGATATCCTGCGTATGTTCCAGAATGACCCGCAGACAGAAGCGATTGTGATGATCGGTGAAATCGGCGGCAGTGCGGAAGAAGAAGCGGCTGCCTTTATCAAAGACCATGTCACCAAACCGGTTGTGGCGTACATTGCGGGTGTGACTGCACCGAAAGGCAAACGTATGGGCCATGCGGGGGCGATTATCGCAGGCGGAAAAGGCACCGCAGATGAGAAATTTGCTGCCCTTGAAGCTGCCGGTGTGAAGACGGTCCGCAGTCTGGCCGATATCGGTGACGCGGTAAAAGCGATTCTGAATAAATAATTTCTGCCAGTATTACACAGCCGGGGCTGGTTTCATGCCGCTTCCGGCTGTTTTTTGATCTGAACACAATTCCGCCATTTCTGCCTGATTACACGCGTTTACGCGCTGCCTTCTGTTATTGCTGTTGTTTTAATCAATTTTTTGAATTGTTCTGAAACGTTTGCTGTATCGTTTACACAGCAAAAAGTCTCAGGTATAAAAGGGCGTTTTTTATCATCTTGATTTATACTTAATTTTTGCGCCGAAAATGATTATTGTCATGCGTTAATACAAACAGACAATAACAGTTTTAGTGATAATTTATTTATAATTGAATTATCCGGCTCATAAAATTAACCAGGATTGCTGATGAAAATAAAAGGTTAATAAAAAGCGCATATATTATTGGTATTTTTCTGTTTGGTTGTATTTATGTGTACATCACATTAACAATAAAATAACGCAATGACCATATCTGCGATTTTAATTAACACATAACGGGAAAATTGACGTAAATCAATATATTGCACTAGCATTATTTCGGTAGTTTGTTTAAATTGTGGCAGATCAAAATAGCCGAAAATGACTACGCTGCGCATTATTTGATATATCCTCAGAATTCCAATCTGAATCACGCAAAAGCGGTTTATTGTGTGCAAATATAAGCGTACTATTATTAGGGTGTCTATTTAGGTGTTTTTTTGTTGCTAATTTGTTATTGCATTTAGAGGCATTTATTGCTGGTAGTTATGTTGCTTTCTTTCTTCAGGAAAGCTTGGGTTGCCGCATGTCGGTGTCTTCCTGCTAGGAGCAAGGAGTCAAGATGTTTGATATTGTCGAACTGTCGCGATTACAGTTTGCCTTAACAGCGATGTACCATTTCTTATTTGTACCGCTAACATTAGGGATGTCCTTCATGTTAGCGATCATGGAAACGGTCTACGTCCTGTCCGGTAAACAAATCTATAAAGATATGACGAAGTTCTGGGGTAAGTTATTTGGTATTAACTTTGCTCTGGGTGTTGCTACCGGTCTGACCATGGAGTTCCAGTTCGGGACAAACTGGTCATACTACTCTCACTATGTCGGTGATATCTTCGGTGCGCCTCTGGCAATCGAAGGTTTGATGGCATTCTTCCTCGAATCCACCTTTGTGGGTCTGTTCTTCTTCGGCTGGGATCGTCTCAGCAAGAAACAGCACCTGATGGTGACCTGGCTCGTTGCACTCGGTTCCAACTTCTCTGCACTGTGGATCCTGGTGGCAAACGGCTGGATGCAGAACCCGATTGCTGCTGACTTCAACTTTGAAACCATGCGTATGGAGATGCTGAGCTTCTCCGAACTGGTTCTCAACCCGGTTGCACAGGTTAAATTTGTGCACACAGTGGCTGCCGGCTACTGTACCGGTGCGATCTTCGTACTGTCTATCAGTGCGTGGTATCTGATGAAAGGCCGTGATATCGCGTTTGCAAAACGCTCTTTTGCGATTGCAGCAAGCTTTGGTATCGCCGCCGTGTTATCGGTTATCGTGCTGGGTGATGAATCCGGTTATGAAATGGGTGACGTGCAGAAAACCAAACTCGCCGCGATTGAAGGTGAATGGCATACCCAGCCTGCGCCTGCATCATTTAACGTGATCGCATTCCCGAATCAGGAAAAAATGGAAAACAGTTTTGCGATTGAGATTCCGTACCTGATGGGTCTTATCACCACCCGTTCCATTGATACGCCGGTTCTCGGTCTGCGTGACCTGATGGTGCAGCACGAAGCGCGTATCCGTAACGGTATGGTGGCGTATGATCTGTTACAGCAGCTGCGCGGCGGTAATACCGACCCGGCAGTCCGTGATGCCTTTAATCAGAGCAAAAAAGACCTTGGTTACGGCTTACTGCTGAAACGCTATACCGACAACGTCGGTCAGGCAACGGAAGAGCAGATTCAGGCAGCAACCAAAGACTCCATTCCGCGCGTTGCACCGCTGTTCTGGGCATTCCGCCTGATGGTGGCAGCCGGTGGTCTGATGCTGATCGTTCTCGGTCTGTCATTCCTGAGTGTACTGCGTAACCGTGTCGGCAAATCAAAATGGCTGCTGCGTGCTGCTTTCCTCAGCCTGCCATTACCGTGGATTGGTGTTGAAGCGGGCTGGTTCGTTGCAGAATATGGCCGTCAGCCATGGGCAGTTGGTGAAGTATTACCGACAGCATATGCAACGTCACATCTGGCAGCCGGAGACATTCTGTTCTCTATGGCGCTGATTTGCGGTCTGTATACTTTATTCCTGATTGCTGAAATGTTCCTGATGTTCAAATTTGCACGTCTTGGTCCAAGCAGCTTAAAAACCGGCCGTTATCATTTCGAAACGTCCCCGGCACAAGACGCTAAGTAAACAGGAGCCCACTTATGTTTGATTATGAAATATTACGGTTTGTATGGTGGATCCTGATTGGCGTACTGCTGATTGGCTTCACTGTAACTGATGGCTTTGATATGGGCGTGGGTGTTCTGCTGCGTGTTATCGGCAGAAATGACACTGAACGCCGTATCATGATTAACGCGATCGCACCGCACTGGGACGGTAACCAGGTATGGCTTATCACCGCAGGTGGTGCACTGTTTGCAGCATGGCCGATGGTCTATGCGGCAGCATTCTCCGGTTTCTATATCGCAATGATTCTGGTTCTGGCGGCATTATTCTTCCGTCCGGTCGGTTTTGACTATCGTTCAAAACTGGAATCACCAAAATGGCGCGGTATGTGGGACTGGGGTATCTTTATCGGCAGTTTCGTACCGTCATTAGTGATCGGTGTGGCCTTCGGTAACCTGTTACAGGGTGTACCGGTAGAAGTTAACTCCCAGCTGCAGGTATCTTATGCAGGGAGCTTCTTCGGTCTGCTGAACCCGTACGGTCTGTTAGCCGGTTTAATCAGCCTGATGATGATCGTGGCGCACGGCGGGACTTACCTGCAGATGCGTACTACCGGTGATCTGCATGTGCGTGTGCGTAAAGCCACCACGATCACGGCTCTGCTGACATTTGTTCTGTTTGCGGCGGCGGGTGCATGGCTGATGTGGGGCGGTATCGAAGGTTTCCGTGTTGTCTCTGACATCGACCATTTCGGTGCGTCTAACCCGGTCAATAAAGAAGTGGTACAGGAAGCCGGCGCATGGATGGCAAACTTCAATGCGTATCCAATCCTGTGGATCCTGCCTGCTATCGGTCTGGTATCACCACTGCTGGTTGTGATGTTCACTGCAATGGATAAAGGTGCATGGGCATTCCTGTTCACCTCACTGACGATTGCCGGTGTGATCCTGACCTGCGGTACAGCGATGTTCCCGTTCGTTATGCCTTCAAGCATCGACCCGAACGTCAGCCTGACCATGTGGGATGCAACCTCCAGTCTGTTTACTCTCCAGGTGATGACGGTTGTTGCGATTATCTTTGTGCCGATTGTTCTCCTGTACACCATCTGGTGTTACGTGAAGATGGCAGGGCGTCTTGATAAGTCCTTCATCGAAGAGAACAAACATTCACTGTACTAAGGAGCAGACGAATATGTGGTATTTTGCATGGATCCTCGGAACGCTCCTGGCCTGCAGTATTGCTGTTATTGCAGCACTGGCTATTGAGCACCAGGAAGATAAAGCCGCTTCAGGCGAGTAAGACGGATGCTGGATAAGTCTTACCAACTACTGGATAAGGGCCCCATCCGGGTCCTTGTCCTGCTGATGGCGTTGGGGCTGGCATTGAGTGTGATCTGGGATCCGTCGCGTTTTGCGGCAAACACCAGCTCATTACAGATCTGGCAGGGACTGCTGATGATCTGGGCGGTATGTAACGGTGCAATTTTCGGTCTGGCATTCCGGCCGAAGCGCACAATCTGGAAGATTCTGTTCCATCCGCTTCCGGCGGTGGTGATTCTGGGTTACGGCCTTTATCATTTGTTCAGCTGATACAAACGTTTATGACTAAAAAGTCGTTCATATGAACGGCTTTTTTCTTTTCTGCCTCCGCTCCGGTTCACGGATAGTGCAGCAATGCCGCATTACCGGCAAAAAACCGGGCAAAATAATCAATAAACACCCGGACCTTCTGCGGCAAATGCGCAGCGGGCGGAAATACCATATTGATACTCTGATCCGGCACCGGCTGACGGGTGAACACCGGAACCAGCTTCTCCTCAGCTAATTGTTCCCGGATATACCAGACCGGCAGCAGGCTGTAACCCTGATGTGCCAGTGTCATGGTGCGGATCGCCTGAATCGCGTTAGAGATAAACACCCGGTTGTCCGGCGCGGGCAGATACTGACGCCGGTTGATACTGGCAGTCAGGTTGCTGTTGGCGATAAAGGGCAGAGCGGCGGGGTCACTGTTCTCTGTCACGTGGTGTTGCCGGATAAACGCCGGCGTTGCCACATAACAGACCGGAAAATCCGCGAGTTTGCGAAACCGTAAACCGCTGTCACTCAGTGTCCCCAGCCGGAATACCACATCCAGTTTCAGAGCAATCAAATCACTCAGGCTGTGGTCTACACGGTAATCTACTCTGATCAGCGGATAGCGCGCTGTAAAAGCAGGCAGCTGCGGAAGCAGAAATTGTCCGCCGAATTCTGCGGCGGCACTGAAATTCAGCGGCCCCTGTGGCTGAGCGGTTCCCGTTCTGACGGCATCCATCGCACTGTCAAACTGCTGTAACAGCGGTTTGAATTGCTGATACAGCGCCTGGCCGGATTCCGTCAGGGTAAACTGCCGCGTGGTCCGGTGCAGCAGTGTGGTACTGAGCTCGGATTCCAGCGCTTTGATATGCAGGCTGACCACCGATTTGCTCAGATTCAGGCGTGCAGCGGCCCGGGTAAAGGAACCGGTGTCCACAACATAAATAAAGGTATTGATCTTCTCAACGGATGTCAGCATAAGATTGTTTCGTTTTCTCAAACAGTATTGTCTATTTTGATGCATAGACGGCTGTGGTCAACTGCTTTTACACTGCTGACCGGAGGAAACCATGACTTATCGTTACCGTATCGCCCTGATTTTTTTGCTGGGCTTCTTTATTGATTGCATCAATATCTTTATGTCGGCCATCACGCTGCCGGCAATTGCGGAGGCCATGCAGGTGTCATCCCTGTCGGTGACCTGGGTGGCAAACAGCTATATTCTCGGACTGACACTGATTATCCCGCTCAGTCCCCGGCTGGCGGCCCGTTTCGGGATCCGCGAACTGATGACGGCTTCCATGCTGCTGTTTTCCGCAGCGGCTGTGCTGGCAGGCAGTGCAGAATCCTTTGCTTCGCTGATTTTCTGGCGTTTTTTACAGGGCGTGGCAGGCGGATTACTGATCCCTGCCGGACAGTCACTGACTTTTCAGTATTTTCAGGGGCGTGAGCGAAGCAAAATATCCACCATTATTATGATGATCGCGCTGATTGCCCCCGCGCTTTCCCCGATGACCGGGGGGATCATTGTTGATCTGGCCGGATGGCGGCCTGTCTTTTATGTCAATGCGCCGGTGGCACTCTTTACAGCATTGCTGGCCTGGTGCTGGATCCGTGAACCGAAAACCGCTGCCGGAGATGCTCCGGATCTCAAAGGGCTGCTGCTGGTCAGCCTGACGCTGGCATCCCTGCTGATTGCCCTCTCTCTATACGGGGAATATCACAATATCACCGGCGCACTGGCGCTCGGCGGGCTGATGCTGTTCAGTGCCGGGCTTTATTACCGTCATTACCGGCAGACCCCGCAGGCGATTATTGATTTATCGCTGCTGAAAAATACCCGGCTGTGGCTGTCGGTGGCGGTGTATTACGCGGTACCGGGCGTATTCACCGGGGCGAACATCCTTGCCATCTTTTATCTGACCACGGTTTCCGGCCTGAGTACCGCCATCACCGGTGCGTTTATGTTGTTGTATGCGGCGGGGGCGATGGTAGCGATGCTGATCAGCGGCGCAGTGTATAACCGGACCGGTGCCGGGCGTCTGTTTATTATCAGTCTGCTGCTGCACAGCAGTGGTATCGCACTGTTTGCCCTGACAGACAGCCACACGCCGTTGTATCTGATCGGTCTGATTTACCTGCTGACCGGCACCGGCGGCGGTATCGCCGCCAACTGCGCGCAAACTACCGCGCTGTATGATTTTCACGGCGCACAACTGAACAAAGCCAGTGTGATCTGGAATATTAACCGTCAGGTGGTGTTCAGTATTGGTGCCGCCGTCATGATGACGCTGTATCAGACCCTGAATACGGTTGTTCCGGAGCTGGCATTTGCCCTGACATTTCTGGGTGGGGCACTGGCCGGGTTAATCCCGCTGATTTTCCTGATCCGCCCGCAGTTCCGTACTTCATTAAAACCCGCAGAGGAGATTATCCGTGAGTAATACGATGTTGTTTCAGCAGGCGTGTGATGAAATTCATCATGTTCATGACCTGATTTTTAAAACCTTTACGGTTTCGGGAGCAGAAGGGCAGGCAGCACTGTCTGAATTGCTGACCCACTTCACATCTGAGTTTTCCATGACCGGTATCAGCGGGGCTGTTATTGACCTTGCGGCGGTAACGGAGACGTTCACCCGTATACAGGGTAAGAGGCAGGGAGCACCGATTGAAACGTCGGAATATCACTGTGTCAGCCTGACAGAAAACACCTTGTCAGTACGTTATCTGGAGACACAGCATTTTGCCGGAAGCACCACTGTACGGCGCTCGCTGGTTATTCTCCGCAGGGAGGATACCGGAAAGTGGCGGTGGCATTATTTACATGAAACGCCGCTGTCTGCATAAACAACCCCGGCGGGTTGACGGCCGGTTTTTCAGCCGGTAAACAGGGGTCATAAATCCTGTTTTCACAAAATAAAAACAAGGTGATTTAATTTATGAAATTACAATAAGTTAGAGTATGCTGTAAATAAATCGGTAGCAGAAAAATCCGGATAATTCCGGATTTTTGCGTGTTCGTGAGGAAAAATGTCTTTTAATAAGTGTTTAATGATAGCTTTCTGAGCAAAAAATAATGCCGCTAAGGCATTGTAATACGTAACAAAATATTTTTTCATCTCAACCCTTCCGGGGGCTTGCGTGTTGGATAAAGGCGAGTATGATTAGCGCGCGGACAAACGGGCTTTTCTTATCTTTACGAACTAAGCATTTTCAATACGTTTGCTCTTCACGTATAGTTTGCAAGGCATGTTGTCTGATAAAAGTAAGTTGCGGGATATTCAATGTTCAGTTGGCCGATACGGGTTTATTACGAAGATACCGATGCTGGTGGTGTGGTATACCACGGGCAGTATCTGGCATTTCTTGAGCGTGCCAGAACCGAAATGTTACGGGAACGGGGCTTTCACCAGCAGCGTCTGCTGGAAGAGCAGCTCGGCTTTGTGGTCCGCAAATTAACTATCGATTACCACCATCCGGCAAGGTTAGACGATCTGTTAGAGGTACGCAGTGAGATCACCGATATCCGTCGTGCGTCTCTGACATTTACGCAGACACTTATGCATAAAAACGGAACTCTTTTATGTCGCGCAGAGGTACTGGTCGCCTGCGTGAATATTTCTTTAATGAAGCCGGTAGCGCTTCCTGAGTCTATTGTCGCGGAGTTTAAGCAGTGACTGACATGAATATCTGGGATTTATTCCTGAAAGCAAGTTACCTCGTGCAATTTATCATGCTGGTATTGCTGGGCTTTTCTGTTGCCTCGTGGGCCATTATTATTCAGCGAACCAAAGTCCTGAATGCGGCCACCCGTGAAGCAGAAGCGTTTGAAGACAAATTCTGGTCAGGAATCGAACTGTCCCGTCTGTATAAAGAAAGCCAGGCCCGCCGTGATGAACTGAGCGGGACTGAGCAGATCTTCTACTCCGGTTTTAAAGAATTTGCCCGCCTGCATCAGGCGAATGTGCACTCTCCGCAGGCGGTGGAAACCGGTGCGGCGCGTGCAATGCGCATCTCCATGAACCGTGAGATGGAAAATCTGGAAAACCATATCCCGTTCCTTGGTACTGTCGGTTCTATCAGCCCGTATATCGGCCTGTTCGGGACAGTCTGGGGGATCATGCACGCCTTTATCGCCCTGGGTGCGGTAAAACAGGCAACATTACAGATGGTGGCGCCGGGTATCGCGGAAGCCCTGATTGCAACCGCAATCGGTCTGTTTGCCGCAATTCCTGCGGTTATGGCATACAATCGTCTTAATCAGCGCGTGAATAAATTAGAACAGAACTACGACAACTTCAGCGAAGAATTTCTGGCGATTTTACACCGTCAGGCCTTTGCTACTGCTGATAAGAAATAAGGCAGGAGATTATCATGGCACGTCATCGCGGACGCCGGCGGGAGCTGAAATCCGAAATTAACATTGTTCCTTTACTGGACGTGTTACTCGTGTTGCTGCTGATCTTCATGGCAACAGCGCCGATCATCAGTCAGAGTGTGGAAGTGGATCTGCCGGATGCCTCCGATTCTCAGGCCGTTTCCACTAATGATAATCCGCCGGTGATCCTGGAAGTCTCCGGTGTCGGCCGCTACACCCTGGTGGTGAAGCAGGATCGTCTGGAACTGTTACCTGAAGAGCAGATTATTGCGGCGGCAAAACAGTATCTGGCTGAAGATCCGAAGACTGTCTTTCTGGTCGGCGGCGCCAAAGATGTGCCTTACGAAGAGATTATTAACGGCCTGAATATTCTGAAACAGGCCGGAGTGAAATCTGTGGGCCTGATGACGAAGCCGATGTAAGGTTTGTTATGCAGATGTTTTCACTCAGAAGGTTAGGGAATTAAGCGTGGGAAAGCTGAAAGAGCGTAAAGATAAATTAAATCGTTCTGTCATCACCTCTGTGGTGTTGCATCTTTTGCTGATTGCGCTTGTGATCTGGGGATCGTTTGTAACCAAATCAGGACTGACCGGTGGTGGTGAAGGCGGTCAGGTGATCGACGCCATTATGGTTGATCCGAACGCGATGGTGGAAAACTTCAACCAGCAGCAACAGCAGCAGGCCAACGCAAAACAGGCTCAGGCGCAGCGCGAGAAAAAAGCGAAGCAGCAGGAAGAAGAATTACGTCAGAAAGAACTGCGTGAGCAGGAGCGCTTAAAAGCGATTGAAGAAGAGCGCCTGAAGACCGAACAAAAAGTGGAAGATCAGAAAAAACAGGCTGAAGAGCAGCAAAAACAAGCTCAGGAAGCCGTGAAGAAAGCCAAAGAAGAGCAGAAGCTGGCGGAAGAAGCCGCAGTGCGTTGGCCGGCTGAAAAAGAAAATGTAATTAAAGAGCAGGCGCTGGCGAAGAAGCAGGCTGACGAGAAAGCCGCCGCACAGAAAGCCGCTGAAGAAGAAAAAGCCAAAGCCGAAGCAGCCAAGGCCGAAGCTGCTAAAGCAGAAGCCGCCAAAGCTGAAAAAGCAGCCAAAGAAAAAGCGGCTAAAGAAAAAGCCGCCAAAGCTGCTGCGAAAAAACAGGCCAGCGAAGTGGATGACCTCCTCGGCGGACTGGCATCCAACGCCCCGGGCACAGAAAGCGGCGGTGCATCCGCAGCCGGTCAGGGCGGTGGCAAGAAGAGCGGAACAAACTCGGATGGTGATATGAACGGTTATATCGCACAGGTCCGGTTAGCGATTCAGGCGAAGTTCTACAATGCGGATCTGTACCGCGGTAAGACCTGTACGCTGGAAATTAATATCACAGATAAGGGAACACTTATCAGTGTGAATGCGGTTGGTGGTGATGACGGTTTATGTCAGGCTGCACTCGCGGCGGCGAAGCAAGGACGGATTTCTTCCGAACTTCAGCGCGGCGGCGAAGCAGGCACGTATTCCTGCTCCGCCGAGCAAATCGGTCTGGCAGCAGTTTAAGAATACTAAACTGGACTTTAAGCCGGAATAAGCTGTAATACAGTATGACTAACCAAATATATCCGGTTGTTAGTTTTTATTGCGGTATCTGGTTTTGGTTAGGAACGTTTGTTAAAATATGAGTCTGATGCGGGCATTGGCACAACGAGGGAGATAGAATGAAGCAGGCAGTGAAATACATGCTCGGTTTTCTGATGCTGTGGGCGGCAGTTGCTCAGGCTGAAGTTCGTATCGAGATTACTCAGGGTGTTGATTCAGCACGTCCTATCGGCATCGTACCTTTCCAGGTCGCCGGCGGTGGCGCTGTACCGGAAGACATCGGCGCGATCATTGCCGCGGATCTGCGTAACAGCGGGAAATTTAACCCGATCGACCCTAATCGTATGCCGCAGTTACCGGGTACCGCATCTGAAGTGGTTCCTGAGTCCTGGACGGCGTTAGGCATTGATGCTGTTGTTGTCGGCCAGGTTCAGCCGGGTGCTGACGGCAACTATCTGGTGAGCTATCAGCTGGTGGACACCTCCGGTGCTCCGGGCAGCGTACTTGCTCAGAACCAGTTTAAAGTCACCAAACAGTGGCTGCGTTATGCGGCACATACTGCCAGTGATGAAGTATTTGAGAAATTAACCGGTATTCGTGGTGCATTCCGTACCCGGATCGCGTATGTGGTGGTTAAAAACAGCGGTGACTATCGTCACGAGCTGCGCGTGTCTGATTATGACGGCTACAACCAGTTCACCGTTCACCGTTCACCGGAGCCGCTGATGTCACCGGCATGGTCACCGGATGGCGAGAAACTGGCGTATGTTACCTTTGAGAGCGGAAGTTCAGCCTTGGTTATTCAGAATCTGTCCAGCGGACAGGTGCGCCAGGTTGCCTCATTCCCGCGTCACAACGGTGCCCCGGCATTTTCACCGGACGGAACCAAACTGGCATTCGCGTTATCGAAAACCGGTAGTCTGAATCTGTATGTGATGGATCTCGGCTCAGGCCAGATGCGTCAGGTAACAGATGGTCGCAGTAATAATACCGAACCTTCATGGTTCCCGGACAGCCAGACGTTAGCGTTCACGTCTGATCAGGCTGGTCGTCCGCAGATCTATAAGGTTGGGATTAATGGCGGTGCGCCTGAGCGCCTGACGTGGGATGGGACTCAGAACCAGAATGGTGACGTCAGTGCTGACGGCAGTTTCCTGGTAATGGTCAGTTCAGGCGGCGGGAAACAGCATATCGCCAAACAAGATCTAGTAGCGAACAATTTCCAGATTTTAACGGATACGTTCCTAGATGAAACGCCAAGTATCGCACCTAACGGCACTATGGTTATTTATAGCTCCTCGCAAGGTATGGGAACTATATTGCAGCTGGTTTCGACCGATGGGCGTTTCAAAGCGCGTCTTCCGGCGACTGACGGACAGGTAAAATTCCCTGCCTGGTCGCCGTATCTGTGATGCATTAAAAATATGTATGGCAAATTATAAAAGGATCAAAGAGATGCAACTTAACAAAGTGCTTAAAGGGCTGATGTTAGCTTTACCTGTTCTGGCTGTTGCTGCATGTAGTTCTAACAAAAACGACCAGACTGATGCGGGCACTGTCGATAATGGCGCAAACGCTGGTATGTCTGCGGAAGAACTGGCACGCCAGCAGCTGCAGGAACTTCAGAACAACAATATCGTATACTTCGGTTTCGACAAATACGATATCTCTCCTGAATTCCAGCAAATGCTGGATGCACACGCTGCATTCCTGCGTAACAACCCGTCTTACAAAGTGACTGTAGAAGGTCATGCTGACGAACGTGGTACTCCGGAGTACAACATCGCACTGGGCGAGCGTCGTGCTAACGCAGCGAAAATGTACCTGCAGGGTAAAGGCGTTAACGGCGAACAAATCTCTATCGTTTCTTACGGTAAAGAGAAGCCGGCAGTTCTGGGTCACACCGAAGCTGACTACGCTAAAAACCGTCGTGCAGTCATCGTATACTAAGAGATATACATGAAAAGTAACTTCAGACGCCTGATGGTGAGTCTGTCGTTATTGATAGGTGTAGCGGCCCCCTGGGCCGCTATTGCTCAGGCACCCATCATCAATATCGGCTCAGGCTCCACTGATGACCGCCTCACGCAGCTCGAGCGTATTTCTAACGCTCATGGTCAGCTATTAACCCAACTTCAGCAACAAGTCATGGACAACCAGCGCGATATCGATATGCTGCGCGGGCAAATCCAGGAAAGTCAGTACCAGCTGAATCAGTTGACAGAACGCCAACGCGAACTTTTCTCACAGGTGGATTCCCTCACCGGTGGCGGCAGTGCATCAACAGATAATACATCCGCAGCATCCGGTAATACGGGTTCCTGCGGACCCTGCCGCAACCTCCGCTCCTGCTGCTGCAAGTAAGGGCAATGAGAAAGATGACTATAACGCTGCGGTAAACATGGCGATGAACACCAAAGATTACGATGGTGCAATCAGCGCATTTCAGCGTTTTATCCAAAGCTATCCGAAATCCGGTTATCTTCCTAATGCCAATTACTGGTTAGGTCAGATGAATTACAACAAAGGCAAAAAAGATGACGCTGCGGCGTATTTTGCTTCTGTGGTAAAAAACTGGCCGAAATCCCAGAAAGCAGGGGAGTCCTTCTATAAAGTCGGGCTGATCATGCAGGAGAAAGGGGATAAAGCGAAAGCGAAAGCGATTTATCAGCAGGTTGTCGCACAATACCCGGGCTCTGCCGGTGCGAAGCTGGCTGAGAAAAAACTGGCTGGTTTATAACCGCCGGTTTATTTTTTTTGCTCAGAGTATAGCCCCGACCGGAGAGTTTTTTGCTCAACCGGGGCTAAGTGAGTGAATTCTAAGCGTTTGAATAAGTTAATTTGAAAAAATCGTTGCACCGGCCGGATAAATCAGTATTATATCGTGCCGTTGGCAAGAGAGTACGGGTCGTTAGCTCAGTTGGTAGAGCAGTTGACTTTTAATCAATTGGTCACAGGTTCGAATCCTGTACGACCCACCATTCTCTTTTGCCCGAAATCTGAAACGGGTCGTTAGCTCAGTTGGTAGAGCAGTTGACTTTTAATCAATTGGTCACAGG
>OCAE01000495.1_pt1 | contig 24884 bp, 22 predicted proteins | sample 1495581 | NCBI WGS metagenome assembly OCAE01 (sample SAMEA2580278, study PRJEB22360) | human gut metagenome | biome: human gut; feature: human-associated habitat; material: faeces | place: Denmark | collected 2008/2010 | reverse complement strand
GTTATTACAGCGCAACCGGATTAATCAGTATGTTAATGCGCTGGTGGCAACCGGTATTATGGGCGGGCTATCCACGTTCAGCAGTTTTGTGTACGGAACCTTTGAAATAATGTCATCCCCGGCGCTGTTGGGCACCGGAATAACCTATCTGCTGGTCAGTATGATCGGTGGTTTTGCTGCGGTAATGGCGGGTTTATTTTTGGGGAACTGTGCGAAACCCGGTGTAAAAAATACCAACGGATAGCAAAAAGTTCCTGCCGGACAGGGAACAACTGTCCGGCAGGAACTGATCAGGCCATTTTTTCATTATTTTAAGACACCGCGCTGATCAGAAAAACTTATTCTACTGGTTTAATATTAATGGAATAATCCGGGTCCCTGAATTGCCCGTAACTTTTATTAATCACCCGTTGTTGGTCAAGCTGTTTTATTTCTTTACTCAGAAAGTTGAGGTGATCCTGCAAATAGATTTTTGTTACCCGTTCGTTTTCAATAATAGCCTGCAGTATTTCCACCAGTTCACCGGTAACAGGTTGTTCTTTTTCCAGTTCATGAGATAACTGAGTCAAGTGTTCAACCGCGCAAACATAATCAGTTTCACGGGAAATCAAATCATCCCATTCACTGTTTTTGGCCAGGGTAACGAGTTGTTCACTCAGTGCCAGTACATGTTGGTATATATCGTGTAAATTGATGGTTGTTTGAATACTCACCTGATTATCTTTCATCCACATTTGCCCCGATTTGTTGCCATGTTGCCGCGAGATCGGAGAGCAGTTGATAGACCTCTTTTACGCAGGCCACGTTATTGTCGATATTTGCGTTGAGTAACCGCATAATCATATAGTCATACAAAGAGGCCAGATTATGTGCCAGTTCACCGCCGGCATCATAATCCAGAGCCTGTTTCAGACCATTATCAATAATATTAATAGCTTTTGATAATTCATTACCTTTGGCGGCAATATCATTCTGCTCCATAAAGATTTCGCTGCGACGAAGGGCGCTGAGCGCCCCGTTAAACAAAATCCGGATCAACTGATAAGGCGAGGCATTGGTAATTTCACTTTCAAGATTAACTTGCTGATAAGCCTGATTTGCCTTGCGCTGATACATATTATTTTTAACCTAACATTCTGGTGAGTGCCTGTGTGGTACCACCCAGGGAGTTCATCATTTTATCCAGATTCTGGAACTGACGGCGATACAGATCCATGGTATTTTCGATCTGTTTAGTGGTTTGTTCGATACGTTTATCGATACCTTTTTTCTTTTTCTCCAGGCCATCGGTTGCGTTATGGATCGTACCTTCACGGCTGTCTAATGTCTTTTTCAGATAGTTAAAGTTTTCGGTACCAAAACCGGTTTCTTTTCCGTCACCGGCAAAGAACTCTTTCACGCTGGATGCGTTCTCTTTCAGTGCTTTATCCAGAACTTTATCATCAATTTCGAGGGTACCGTCTGTTTTCTGTTTGATACCCATCTTGTTCATGGTATTGATTTCACCAGTACCATTTGGCGTTCTGATCTGCGAACGAATAGCATTCTGAATACCGCGCAGTGTCGAATCACCAATCAGCGGGCCATTACTCTTATCAGCGTCCTTACCTTTTTCTGTCTGAGTATATTTGGTCAGATCTTTACAGAGCTTCTGATACTCGTTATAAGCATCCACCCACTCTTTGATTTTCTTTTTCGCCGGTTCAATATCAGAAGAAACAACCAGCGGTTCAGAGATAAAGTCACCACTGCTGTCTTTCTCAGATACTTTCTTCAGCGTCAGCGTCAGACCAAAAAAGGCATCTTTGACTTCGTTGGTCTGTGACTCCATTTCAATGTCATTGACTTTAAATAACGCATTGATAGGGGCTGTGGTTTGTGTCATTCCGCCGGTGGGGTTGAATGATACTTTTCCCGTGGCCGGATCTTTCACCGACTGTCCGCCGATAGCCTTATTTAGTGTGTCATCACCGGTAACGGAAATACTGACAGCAGAATCCGTTCCCTGCGTTTTACTCATAATGACCAGATGTGATTCACCATTTCTGTCTTTAATGACACTGGCAGTAACACCTTTATCAGCCTTGTTAATAGCATCCGCTATTTCAATGGGTGATGTCTGATCTTTTGTGAGTTTGATATCGAAATTCTTTTTAGAATCTTTGCCATCACCGATAGTGAAAGAAACCGTACGTTCATCACTGCTGTCACCCATTACGGCTTTACCGTCGGAAAAACCGGCAGACGACAGTGTCTGGTTTTTTGCTAACTGCTCAATAATGACATCATACTGACCGGGCTTTGCTTTACCGGTCGTTGATACGCCAAAGTATTTATTTTCTTCACTGACTTTGGTGGTACTGATATCACCGAATTTTTTCAGCGCCTCAGCCGCAGTTTTTAATTTTTCCAGTGAAGATTGTAATTTCCCGAAAGCACTAATCTGTGCTTCACAGGCTGTTTTTTGGGCAGTTAACGGCTCCAGACGGCGCATTTCTGCTTTTTCCAGCATGTCCAGTTGCGCATTGAGATCCATCCCCGCACCGATACCTAATGTTGATATGCCTGCCATGTACTTCTCCTGAATTTAATTGGTTTTACATAGTTATCGGTTGGCAGCGGGAGAATTTTAGCGTTAACGACAAAAAATGATGGGCGGAGTTACGCAGAGAAAGGCGGGTTATTGTCACCATTAAGATAAGGAAACAAAAAGGAAGCGCAGGGGAGTTATTTGGTTGCAAACCACGCAAAAAAGCACCGGCAGGATGAATATGCCTGATATTGATAATAAGGCGGCGTTTTGTCTGTAAATAAAGTGAACTATTGCCCGTTAACAGTATTACCCCGCTGCGGCGGCAGAAAATAATTCACATTATTTCATACAAAAAAAGGAAATATCATTATGGCACAAGTTATTAATACCAATGTTCTGTCACTGGTTACTCAGAATAATTTAAACCGTTCACAGGGTGCATTAGGTACCGCAATCGAGCGTCTTTCATCCGGTTCCCGTATTAACAGTGCAAAAGATGATGCGGCAGGTCAGGCGATTGCCAACCGTTTTACTGCTAACGTTAAAGGTTTGACTCAGGCTTCCCGTAATGCCAGCGATGGTATTTCTCTGGCGCAGGTCACTGAAGGCGCAGTCAATGAAATTAATGACAATATTCAGCGTATTCGTGAACTGACGGTACAGGCACAAAACGGCACCAACTCTGAAAGCGATATCAACTCTATTAAAGAAGAAGTTGATCAGCGTATGAAAGAGATTGACCGTATTTCGGAGCAGACGCAGTTTAACGGTATTAAAGTACTGTCCTCTGATAACAAAATGACCTTCCAGGTCGGCACCAATGACGGTGAAAACATTGATATCGACCTGAAGAAGGTGGATCGCGCAGCGCTGGGTCTGGATAAGCTGGATATTGCAGAGGTCACTAAAAATTATGTATGGGATGGTGGTGCCATTAATATCGGTGATTTTCAGGACAGTACCGGCACAGCGGCAACAGCAGCAACAGTAGACGCACCGGATGGCATGAAATGGAAAACTGCACCGGGTGCTGCTGATATTCATGCAGTGCAAGATGAAAACGGTCAGGTTGTTAAAGATAAATATTATGTTGTTGGTAAGGTTGATGATGGTTCCGCCGGCGGGAAAGATGTCAAGCTGGAAGTCACACTCGATAAAACAGAAGATGTTGGCGGTACGATTACCGCGAAGTTTAAAGCAACCACTAAAGATGTTGAAGTACTGGCTGCCGGTACGAAAGCACCTGTCGGTCCGCTGGGCACACTGGATAAAGCACTGTCAAAAATTGACAGTCAGCGCAGCCAGTTGGGTGCATTCCAGAACCGTATGCAGTCCACTATTAATAACCTGAACAACTCAGTCAATAACCTGAGCTCGGCGCGCAGCCGTATTCAGGATGCAGATTTTGCAACAGAAGTTTCTAACATGAGCCGTGGCCAGATTCTGCAGCAGGCAGGTACCGCTGTTCTGGCACAGGCAAACGGCATTCCGAACAATGTGATGAGCCTTCTGCGTGGCTAATGATATAACCTTATAAATCAAGTGATTCCTCTGTTTTATTATTTGGCCGGAACCTCTGTTCCGGCTTTTTTTATGTCTGCGAAAATGAGGTATGCGACGATTTTCTAAAAATATTTGCCAAAAAAATTAAAGTGGCCTCTCAGGGTGCCGATAGTGTTATTGCTGGCGAAAATCAGAAAGCCAAACAGATAAACGCTGTTTATTATTTTCAATAACAAGGACATATATCATGGCACAGGTTATCAATACTAACGTTCTGTCTCTGGTTACTCAGAACAACTTAAACCGTTCACAGGGCGTATTAGGCACTGCAATTGAGCGTCTGTCTTCAGGTGCCCGCATCAACAGCGCAAAAGACGATGCAGCAGGTCAGGCAATCGCCAACCGTTTCACCGCTAACGTAAAAGGTCTGGCACAGGCTTCCCGTAACGCCAACGACGGTATCTCTATCGCACAGACCGCTGAAGGTGCTGTTAACGAAATCAACGATAACATCCAGCGTATCCGCGAACTGACCGTACAGGCGAAAAATGGTACTAACTCTAAGAGCGATATCGGTTCTATCCAGGAGGAAGTGAACGAACGTCTGTCAGAAATCAAACGCATTTCTGAACAAACTCAGTTCAACGGCATTAAAGTGCTGGAGCAGGGCACTAAAATGAACTTCCAGGTTGGTGCAAACGACGGTGAAGTCATTGAACTGGATATGCAGAAAATTGATCTGGATAAACTGGGTCTGAAAGATTTTGAACTGCCGACTTTTGCCACCGTTAAAGATACTAAGCTCGATGCAGCAGCGTTTAAAGCTGCATTCCAGCCGGCAACAACTAAAGATGCTGATTTTACTGTAGCATATACCAAAGCTGATGGCACTGCTGAAACCGGTGTTGATATCTTCAAAGATGCGAAGAGTGACACTTACTATGCGAAGAAAGGTGCGGATTACTTTGAAGTGACTACTGATGTTAAGACAGCAGTCAAAACCGGTACTGATACCGAAACTAAAGTTACCTTTAAGTTAGGTGATAAAGTTGACGTGAAAACTGAAACAGAAGCCGCTGCAGTTAACAGTGCAACCACTAAAAAACTGGACGAAGCACTGAAAACAGTAGACTCCTACCGTTCAAAACTGGGTGCATTCCAGAACCGTATGCAGTCTACCATCAACAACCTGAACAACTCTGTTAATAACCTGAGCGCAGCACGCAGCCGTATCCAGGATGCTGACTTCGCAACAGAAGTGTCTAACATGAGCCGTGGTCAGATCCTGCAGCAGGCGGGTACCGCTGTTCTGGCACAGGCAAACCAGGTTCCTCAGGGTGTTCTGAGCCTGTTACGTTAATTTACGTAGTTGCTTTAAGGTATTTAAAAGGTCAGAATATTCTGACCTTTTTTTATAAGTGTTACCCATAACAGAACAAATAATATGCTAACTATTTGTTTTTTTATTCTATCAATTAACGCCTATTTTTCTTTTTGTCATATAAAATAACCGGAATTTTGCAAATTTTATGATAAAAATGAAAGAGAGTATTGCTATTTGTTAATGAGGTGATTTAGGATAAGGCAAATAAGGCGTGATTTACCTCACTACTCACCGGATTGAAATCTTTTTCGGGCACGATAATAAAAGCCTTTCATGAATCTCGAAGGGTGTTTCAGGTTGTGAGTGATTTGTATACCGCCGAAGGTGTTATCAACAAAAATAGCCTGTGGGAGCGTTATTATCCCCTTATCCGGCACGAAGCCCTGAAGTTGCAGGTGAGATTACCGGCAAGCGTTGATATTGACGACTTAATTCAGGCCGGGGGTATCGGCTTGCTGCATGCGGTAGAGCGTTTTGACGCTATGCAGGGTGCCACCTTTGCAACCTATGCGGTACAACGGATCCGTGGGGCAATGCTGGATGAATTGCGGGGAAGAGATTGGGCTCCCCGCAGTGTGCGCCGTCAGGCGCGGGAAATAACCAAAGCCGTGCGTGCGCTCGAGCAGTCTCTGGGGCGTGCAGCCACAGAGCAGGAAATAGCTGATTCGTTACAGATGGATATCGCGGAATACCGTCAGGTGTTGACCGATACGAACAGCAGCCAGCTGTTTTCTTACGATGAGTGGCACGAAATCCACGGTGAAAGCTGCGAACCCGTCCGCGATGATGATGACGGGGGCAACCCGCTCGGTTTGCTGGTAGACGAAAGTTTGCGTCACCAGGTGGTTGAGGCGATAAAACAACTGCCTGAACGTGAAAAACTGGTTCTGACTCTTTACTATCAGGAAGAGCTGAACCTCAAGGAGATAGGCGCAGTGCTGGAAGTGGGGGAATCCCGCGTCAGCCAGTTACACAGTCAGGCAATCAAAAGGCTGCGGGCGCGTTTAAAATCCATGAAGTAACTTTGACTTTATCTTTGATTTATTTTTATTAGACTACACAAGGCGCCAGAATATGTCTGTTTCAAAACAAAAGAAACGGCCCGTAAGCCGTTACATTAAAGATTTCAAACACAGCCAGACTCACTGCAGTCATTGTCACAAAACCCTCGATCGTATCTCCCTGGTGTTCAACGGTCAGCTGATCAATAAAGAAGCGATTTCTGAAATGACAGATATGATCGATGACACCACCTGGATGGGATTACAGGACAAATTTGTGGCTCTCTGCCGTTTTTGCAGCGAGATCTACTGCAACAGTGCAACCGATTATTTCGATATTATGGCATTCAAACAGTATCTGTTTGAAGAAACGGAAATGAGCCACAGCACCGTGCGCGAATATGTTGTCCGTCTGCGCCGTCTCGATGAGCTGCTGTCCTCCAAAGCCTTCCCGGCCACCACGGAATTCTCCACTGAAATTATCCAGGCACAGCTGAGTGACGATTTATCTGACTCCGCCCTGAGCAACTACAACATCGCACTGCGCAAGTACGAACAGTATCTTGACTGGCAGGGTAAACACTGATTTATCCGTCAGACCATTTTTTATCAGTAAATGATAAAGCAAAGGGAACGTTCGTTCCCTTTTTCCGTTTTCAGACGCCGTGATTATCAGCCGATCGTCATCAGGCTTGCATTTCCGCCCGCAGCAGCGGTATTGACACTGACAGCACGCTCATGCAGCAACAGCATCAGCGGGATCTGTGTATCACCGTGACTGAGCCCGGCAACCGGTACAATTTCTCCGCCGCGTGCGGCCACATCCCGGTTTACTGCCTGTAAGCGGTCACTGTCACCGTGGAAAATCACACCGTTAAAGACCACGGCGTCCGCTGACCATTCTTCTGTCAGGGTGATTTGCGCACGAACACTGTCCGGCAGCGCGTTATACAGCGAACGGGTATGTTCCGCCACCGGCCAGAGCTGACGGCAGCCCGCCGCCAGTGTGGCACCCAGTTGCAGCAGGGCGTCCTGTTCCGAATCATTCAGACCGAGAATCGTTCCGCGCGGCAGCAGGTAATAACTGTTACGCTCCCCGGTCGGCCCCGGCAGCAGACGGCAGGTACCGGTCTGTGATAATTCACCGTAACGGATAACCGCCGTCAGGACATCGTGGCGGCGTTGTGCCTCCAGCCAGGTAAGGAAGGTATCAAACGGTGCCAGTAACTGCGTGCGAACTGTCACATCCGGCGGGTTGAGATCATCCTGCTCTGCCAGAAGCGTAACCACCGAGTCATCAGGCTGTTCTGCCAGCAGACGGTGGAGATAGAGCGGACCACCGGCTTTCGGTCCGGTGCCGGAAAGCCCTTCACCACCGAACGGCTGAACGCCGACCACCGCGCCGACAATGTTGCGGTTGACATAAATATTACCGGCTTCAATCTGTTGCGTCAGTTGTGCAATGGTCTCATCGATACGAGTGTGGATACCGAATGTCAGTCCGTAACCGGCGGCATTAATTTTCTCCGCCAGTTCCGGCAGGGTATCGCGCGGGTAACGGACCACATGCAGGACAGGGCCGAAAATTTCCCGTGTCAGTTCAGACACATCATCGAGCTCAATCAGGGTCGGCGGGATAAAGGTGCCGTTAAGCAGTGCCGGTGAGCCGGTCTCCATCCCGAAAGCGGTCTGATACACCGGTCTGCCCTTGCCGCGCATTTGCTGAATATGCTGACGGATACCGTTATGCGCCTCTTCATCAATCACCGGGCCGATATCGGTAGCCAGTATATCCGGATTGCCGAGGCGGCATTCTGCCATCGCGCCTTTCAGCATTTCAATGGTGCGATCAGCCACATCTTCCTGAATGCAAAGCAGGCGCAGCGCCGAACAGCGTTGTCCCGCACTGTCAAAGGCGGAACTGACCACATCGGTAACCACTTGTTCTGTCAGGGCGGAGGAATCCACCACCATGGCATTCAGGCCGCCGGTTTCGGCGATCAGCGGAATGACCCTGCCTTCTGTACTGAGACGGGCAGCCAGGTTGCGCTGTAAAATTTTGGCAACGGCTGTGGATCCGGTAAACATCACGCCCTGAACACGCGGATCACACACCAGCTGATTACCAACGGTTTCACCGTCACCCGGCAGCAATTGCAGCACCTCGCGCGGGACACCGGCATCATGCAGCAGGGATACCGCAACGGCTGCCACCAGCGGGGTTTGTTCTGCCGGTTTCGCCAGTACCGGGTTTCCGGCGGCGAGGGCGGCAGCCACCTGACCGGTGAAAATCGCCAGCGGGAAGTTCCACGGGCTGATACAGACCACCGGCCCCAGCGGACGGTGCGTATCACCGGCAAAGTGAGTTTTCACCTGAGAGGCGTAATAATTGAGAAAATCAACCGCTTCACGGACTTCGGCAATCGCGTTGGCAAAGGTCTTACCGGCTTCCCGCACCAGGATCCCGAGCAGCGGCTGCAACTGATCTTCCATCAGCTGTGCGGCACGGATAAGGATGTCCGCCCGCTCCTGTGCCGGTGTGGCAAACCAGATCTCCGCCGCACCGCAGGCGGTGGCAAGGGCATGATCCACTTCATCCTCAGTGGCCGGACGAACGTGACCGACAATATCATGATGATTGGCCGGGTTTCTGACCGGCTGACTCTCTGCCGGGACGGATGGCGTAAATGTGCCGCCGGTGATCGGCTCACTGAGCAGATTATCCCCGGCGTGACTGAGCAGGGCACTCGACAGTGATGCCAGGCGGTGTTCGTTACTCAGATCCAGACCGGCGGCATTGACCCGCGTATTGCCGTACAGATTGCGCGGCAGCGTAATTTTCGGATGCGGCAGGCCGACAGCACCTTCTTTGACCGCCATTGCCTGAACCGCCGCAACCGGGTCTTCCACCAGCATCTCCAGCGGAATCGAGCCATCGGCAATCCGGTTTACGAAGGAGGTATTTGCGCCGTTTTCCAGCAGGCGGCGCACCAGATAAGCCAGCAGGGTTTCATGGGTGCCGACCGGTGCATACACACGGCACGGGCGGTTCAGTTTGCCATCCGCCACTTTGCCGACCACCTGCTCGTACAATGGTTCTCCCATACCGTGCAGGCACTGGAATTCATACTGGCCGGGATAATAGTTATTGCCCGCCAGCTGATAAATGGCGGATAAGGTGTGTGCGTTATGGGTGGCGAACTGCGGATAAATAAGATTCGGTACTGACAGCAGTTTACGGGCACAGGCGAGATAAGAGATATCCGTGTAAACCTTACGGGTATACACCGGATAGCCTTCCAGCCCGTCCACCTGGGCGCGTTTGACTTCGCTGTCCCAGTAAGCGCCTTTTACCAGGCGGATCATCAGGCGGCGCTGACTGCGTGATGCCAGATCAATCAGGTAATCCACCACTACCGGGCAGCGTTTCTGATAGGCCTGGATAACAAAACCGATGCCGTTCCAGCCCGCCAGTTGCGGATCAAAACAGAGTTTTTCCAGTAAATCGAGGGAAATTTCCAGTCGATCAGCTTCTTCCGCATCAATATTGATACCGATATCATACTGACGTGCCATCACTACCAGGTCGCGCAGGATCGGATACAGTTCAGACATCACGCGGTCATACTGCGCGCGGCTGTAGCGCGGGTGCAGGGCAGAGAGTTTGATGGAGATACCCGGCCCTTCATAAATACCGCGTCCGGCGGAGGCTTTGCCGATGGCGTGGATCGCCTGCTGATAAGAAACCAGATACGCCTGTGCATCTGCAGCTGTCAGCGCGGCTTCCCCCAGCATATCGTAAGAATAACGAAAGCCTTTGGCTTCATTTTTGCGGGCATTTGCCAGCGCGCGGGCAATGGTTTCACCGGTAACAAATTGTTCGCCCATCAGGCGCATGGCCATATCCACGCCTTTGCGTACCAGCGGTTCACCACTTTTGCCCAGGATGCGGTTCAGTGAACGGCTCAGTCCCGCTTCATTATGTGTGGCAACCAGCTTACCGGTGAACAGCAATCCCCAGGTGGCGGCATTGACAAACATGGATTTGCTCTGACCGAGGTGGGAATTCCAGTCACCGTGGCTGATTTTATCGCGGATCAGCACATCGCGGGTGGCCTTATCCGGAATACGCAGCAGCGCTTCCGCCAGACACATCAGTGCGATCCCTTCCTGGGAGGAGAGGGAAAATTCCTGAAGCAGTCCCTGTACCAATCCGGCGCGTCCGCTGCTGTTTTTCTGATTACGCAGTTTTTCTGCCAGCCCGTAAGCCAGCTTATGGGTTGCCTGTGCAGCTTCCGGGGAGAGTTGCGCCTGCGGCAGCAGCATGGCTACGGCTTCCGGCTCCGGAATACGGTATGCGGATGTAATCGCTGCCCGGGTGACAGACTGCGGCAGAATATCACCGGCAAATTCCAGAAATGGCTGGCAGCTGACAGGCGGCTCAGCCGGGGCGGTGTCATCTTCCGGTGCGGAAGGCGTTCCGGTCACGGGCAGTGTGCCGTCCGGAAGCGAATCGAGCTGAGCCAGGTAATCAAAAATAGCCTGTTTGATCAGCCAGTGTGGCGTGCGATCAATTTTTTGCGCTGCGGCTTTGATCCGCTCACGGGTTTCCTCATCCAGTCTGACACCCATTGTGGTACTCACCATGTTCACTCCTCATAAACGGCTACAGGTCATGCGTTGCACATTAATATCTATGAGGTTGCAACTTTGTGCAACATTGTTAATTAACAAGATGTATAAAGTGTGAATAATGTCGCTGTTTTATGTTGAATGGTTAAAATGATTAAGAAATAATCGGTGTGGATTAAAATAAAATCATTATATAACAATAGTATATTATTAGTTTTAAGGCGTATAATAAGTAAGTCAGATGATTAACTGCACCACGTTCTGATGACATATCCCGTGATAAAAATCACAAATCTTTATTTTAGTGTCGTTAATTAATTGTTGTTTTATTGTTGTTGTCGTTACTATCGGGCTGAACACAACTCATGACATATGTAACACATAACGATAATTGACGGAGCATTGTCTGTGCAGCCCGGGGATGGCTGAGGCGGTGTACAACACAGTGATACTGCTGTGACGCACATCCTGTACAGCGATTGGTACACACAATGCTGGTATGTGACGGACTATAAATTCAGTACAGGAACTTAATTATGACAATGACGCTGACCACACCGCTGATTGTGACATTTATTGTCTATATCGCCGGGATGCTGTTCATCGGCTATATGGCTTACCGCTCCACCAATAACTTTGACGACTATATTCTCGGCGGCCGCCGGATGGGCAGTTTTGTGACGGCATTATCTGCCGGTGCATCCGACATGAGCGGCTGGTTGCTGATGGGATTACCGGGTGTGGTTTTCTTCTCCGGTATTTCCGAATCCTGGATTGCCATCGGTCTGTGTATCGGTGCCTGGCTTAACTGGCGGATTGTTGCCGGTCGCCTGCGCCTTCAGACGGAAGTTAACAATGCGCTGACCCTGCCGGATTATTTCACGCAGCGTTTTGAGGATAAAAGCCGTGTTCTGCGGATTGTCTCGGCAGGCGGGGTCCCGGTTTTTTTTACGATAATCGCCTGATTTTCTTCACCATTTACTGTGCTTCCGGCATCGTGGCCGGTGGTCTGCTGTTTGAAAGCACCTTCGGTATCAGTTATGAAAAAGCCATGTGGCTCGGGGCAGGGGCAACTATCGCTTATACCTTCCTCGGCGGATTCCTCGCGGTCAGCTGGACAGATACCGTACAGGCGACACTGATGATTTTCGCGTTGATCCTGACACCGGTTATGGTGATCGTGTCTGTCGGCGGGTTTGATACCGCACTGGCGATTATCGAAGCAAAAAGCCCGGCGTATGTGGATATGTTCCGCGGGTTGGATATTGTCGCTATTATCTCTCTGCTGGGCTGGGGGCTGGGCTATTTCGGGCAGCCACATATCCTGGCACGCTTTATGGCGGCGGATTCTCATCACACTATCCGCAGTGCGCGCCGTATCAGTATGACCTGGATGATCCTCTGCCTGGCAGGCACCATTTGTGTCGGTTTCTTCGGTATTGCCTTCTTCCAGCAGAACCCGGAACTGGCGGGCTCGGTGACGGAGAACCGTGAGCGGATTTTCATGAGCCTGACATCCATTTTATTTAATCCGTGGATTGCCGGTATCCTGCTCTCAGCCATTCTGGCGGCGGTTATGAGTACCCTGAGCTGTCAGTTGCTGGTCAGTGCCAGTGCCCTGACGGAAGATATCTACAAGCCGTTTTTCCGTAAGAATGCCTCACAGAAAGAGATGGTGCTGGTCGGGCGTATTATGGTGCTGGTGATTGCGGCGATTGCTATCTATATCGCAATGGATAAAAACAACAAAGTGCTGGGGCTGGTCAGTAACGCATGGGCCGGGTTCGGTGCAGCATTCGGACCGGTTATCCTGTTCTCTGTTATCTGGAAGCGGATGACCCGTAATGGTGCGCTGGCCGGGATGTTTACCGGTGCGGTGACGGTTCTTATCTGGATAGAATATAAGTGGTTTAATTTATATGAAATTATTCCGGGCTTTATTCTGGCCGGTATTGCGATCGTGGTGGTCAGCCTGGCAGGCCGTGAGCCGGACAAATCCGTTCAGGGACGTTTCGCTGAGGCGGAAGACCGTTACCTCGGACGGACTGAGTAACCGGGTATAAAAACAAAAATCCCGGCGCTGCCGGGATTTTTTTGTCTGTTATTGTTGTGTCTGTGTAAGGCGGCGCTTTCTGACATTCCGGTAACCGACTGCCAGCAGGATAAACCACAACGGTGTGGCAATCAGTGCCTGGCGGGTATCGGCTTCCAGTGTCAGCAGCACAATCACAAAGGCAAAAAAGGACAGGCACACCCACGGGATCCAACTGCCGAAAGGCACTTTATAGACCGATGCGGCATGCAGTTGCGGACGGCGGCGGCGGAACATAATGTAGCTGTACAGGATCATACTCCAGATAAACATAAACAGGATCGCCGATACTGTTGTTACCAGGGTAAACACATGCATCACATCAGGGATAAAATAGAGCAGAATCACCCCGACAGATAAACAGATGCAGGTGAAAATCAGCCCGGTGGCCGGTACTGCCTGTTTTGACAGACGGCAGAATTGTTTTGGTGCGCTGCCTTGTTTGGCTAACCCGAACAGCATCCGGCTGGTGGAAAACACGCCGCTGTTTGCAGAGGACGCTGCGGCTGTCAGCACCACAAAGTTGACCAGGCTGGCGGCTGCCGGCACTCCGATCATAATAAACAGTTCCACGAACGGGCTTTTATCCGCCGGAATGGAGCGCCACGGTGTGACGGACATAATAATAATCAGTGCCAGCACATAAAACGCAATAATCCGGAACGGAATGGCATTAATGGCCCGCGGCAGGGATTTTACCGGATCACGGGTTTCCGCTGCGGCAGTACCGACCAGTTCGATACCGACAAAGGCAAAAATGGCTATCTGGAACCCGGCAAAGAACCCGATTATCCCTTTCGGGAACATACCGCCGTCAGACCAGATATTGGATAATGCCGCCTCATGCCCTTCCGGTGAAACAAAATGTGTGCCGATAAGAATGCCGCCGATGATAATCAGCGCGACAATCGCAACAATTTTTATCATGGAAAACCAGAATTCCATTTCGCCGAATAATTTCACTGTCGCCAGGTTCAGGGACAGTAACAGCAGGATACAGAGCAGCGAGCTGACCCAGCGCGGAAAATCCGGTGCCCAGTGCATGATATAGCCGGTAATCGCCACCACATCGGCAATACCGGTGATGACCCAGCAAAACCAGTACGTCCAGCCGACAAAAAAACCGGCCCACGGGCCAATCAGGTCACCGGCAAAATCACTGAACGATTTATAATTCAGGTTTGACAGCAGGATCTCGCCCATTGCCCGCATGACAAAGAATAAGACAAACCCGATGATCATATAGACAAATAATACCGAAGGGCCTGCCAGCGAAATTGTTTTACCGGATCCCATAAATAACCCGGTGCCGATTGCCCCGCTGATGGAAATCAGCTGAATATGCCGGTTGGTTAAACTGCGTTTGAGTTCGCCGCGCGGCGGCGTGGCAGGCGTTTTTTCGTCCATAAACAAATCCGTTAAGCTAAAAAATAACCATTATTTTTATTCATTCAAAAATGGTGCTGTAAGCGAATAGTGTGACACATTTCTCAGAATGAGTAACGATAAATTTTCCGTTAAATTCATGGAGTTGGTGTGTTGTATAGCCTATGCGCTATTGTTTCGCATTAGTTTTATTGTGGGTGAAAATAATATCACGCGGGTTTATGAAACAGCAGAAAAGGGCATTTTTTGCAGTAACATTAATAAGAAGACCCAATCCGGCGATAACGGGTCAGAATAGTATATTTTGGGGAATGGCGGCAGATTACCGGTGATATAAAACGATCCCCGCAGTACATATTATCTGCGGGGAATTACCCGGGCAGGTATTATTCCGGTACCGGCGGGTTATTTTTTTGCAATGGCTTTGTCAGCGCGCGGCTCGACGGTAATGGAATGCTCAACCGTCAGTGCCCCTTCCTCAATATCCAGCGTAATATTCCAGTCTGCATCGAAAGGCACCACCATTCTGGCCGGAAGTTCATGGAAGAAACCACTGCCGCCATGTGTCCGGAACGGCATTCCTTTGCGGTACTGATTAAAATTCATTTTAGTCATCATTAAAACATTGCACGAACGACCACAATCCACCACTACCGTATCACCTGCTGTCAGGTGCATTCTTTTATGTAAAAACGGCATGATAACACTCCTGTTTTTATTTCCCGGGCAGAATGTCCGCCATCGGTTACGTATTATTACGCGGATATAACCTGCACCGGATCCTGTTAAGGATAATAGCTACTGACCAGCATGCGCGGCTGTAATGCTATTAACTTTTTCTGTTCTTCCGATAATGTGTGTGTTTCCAGCCAGCGGGCTTTGTATTTCTCAAAATCAGGGGATTCACCCAGATACAGCGCCAGGAGATAATTAAAATCCCGGATATTGCTCTGCTCAAATACAGAAATGACATCCCGGTAACACATATTATGCGGTAATTTAATACGTTCGGTTAACATGCACTCCATCAGTTTCAGTGACGGAACCCCGGTATTCTGATAAACGATTTTCAGTTGTGTGATCGCTTTTTCATAACGGTTATCCGCAATCAGCAAATCACTGTAGAGCTCGCGCAGTGCAATATCATCAGGGTACTGGCTGATCAGGGTATCAAACTGATCCAGCGCTTTCTCCTTGCCCTCATCCGTTTTGCTGCCGGAGTATTTAATCACATACGACATGGCCTGATCTTTCGGGGCACGTTCTGCATTTGTATACGCATAGGATGTAAACGAAAAACCCAGCATCCAGGCTAAAAATATCCAATTCTTCATGGCAATACGGTTCCCTGTGTATTTACCGTGTGGTGACTGTAACACAAGAGTCACTGTGATAATTTAGGATGTTTACGAAAAGCAGGCGTAGTATCAGCCGGTACGGTTAAACAAAAATACAATGGTTTCGCCTGTCAGACAGTGAGGAAAATAAGTTTTCACGGATGAGTGTCATTTACGGAATAATCCCATAAAGCACATGTGATTATTTCTGATTAATATTATGACTGCATCAGACTATGATAAAAATATAACGTCAGTGATAATATTAACCAACGATTAAACGGCACGCTGTTATAATCCGGTTATTCAGTCAGGGCAACTACTGAAGGAGGCATTATGTGGAACATACACCCGACACGCAGCCGTTATACATTGCTGGCTCAGTATTTGTCACCGCTGAATGCCCGGATTGAAGCCGGATTGCTGGAATCCGAAGGGATTGAGGTGATGCTGCTGGATGAAAATATTGTCTGGAATAATCAGATGTACGCACAGGCTGTCGGCGGCGTGAAGCTGTTGGTTAATCAGGATGAGTTAACCAGAGCACAGGAGATTCTGGCGGATTATCATCACGGGGATTTCGGGATTAATGAGGAAGGGGAACCGGCGGTAGCTGAACCAGAAACGGTGATTGAAAACAGTAAAGAAGATTATGTCAATATGGGGTTTGTCTTCCTTATTTTTCTGACGCTCGGGCTGGCAATTCCGTTTAAGGCGCTGCACCATCGCCTGAAAAAGAAAACAAAGTAAATGCCGGATGAGGGGAATATCCGCCATCCGGCAGAAACATCAGTGATCGACAAACACAAACTTCAGCACAAACAACAGGGCAACAAGAATCACACACGGATTCAGCTCTTTCAGGCGTCCGGTACCCAGCTTCATCACAGAGTAAGAGATAAAACCAAGTGCAATACCGTCCGTGATGGAAAAACTGAACGGCATCATAATCGCGGTGATAAAGGCAGGTACCGCGTCAGTCAGATCATCCCAGTTTACCCGCGCCAGGCTGGATGTCATCAGCACCCCGACATAAATCAGCGCACCGGCGACCGCATAGGCAGGTACCATCCCGGCCAGCGGGGAGAGAAAAATCACCAGCAGGAACAGCAGCCCGACCACCACGGCAGTCAGTCCTGTCCGGCCGCCGACAGAAACCCCTGAGGTACTTTCAATATACGCGGTGACCGACGATGTGCCGATAAACCCGCCGATCACCGAACTGACACTGTCCACATACAACGCTTTCTGCATATTCGGGAACTTGCCGTCCTTGTCTGCCAGCCCGGCTTTATCGGTTACCCCGATAAGAGTACCGGATGAGTCAAACAGGTTAACCAGCATAAACGAGAAGATAATCCCTGACAGCCCGATATTAAAGGCCCCGGCTACATCCACTTTGCCCAGCACACTGGTGACATCCGGCGGCATGGAGAAAATACCGTTGTAGGTGACATCCCCCAGCAGCCAGCCAATCAGGGTGGTGACCACGATAGAGATCAGCACCGCTGCGTGAATACGGCGGGAGGCCAGAATAGTGATAATAAAAAAGCCGAGTGCGCCGAGCCAGACGGAGTGAGAGGTCAGATCCCCCATGGAGACCAGCGTGGCCGGGTTCGCCACAACCAGCCCGATATTTTTCAGCCCCATCATAGCGATAAACAGTCCGATACCGCTGGTGATCCCCACGCGCAGACTCAGCGGGATATTGGCTATCATCCAGTAACGGATGCGGAAAACCGTCAGCAGCAGCATGCCGAGTGCACCCCAGAAGATAGCCCCCATTCCGGTTTGCCAGGAGTATCCCATGGCGGAAACCACACCGAAAGCAAAAAAGGCGTTCAGTCCCATTGCCGGTGCCAGTGCGACCGGCAGATTTGCCAGGCACCCCATCAGAATACAGCCGAACGCCGCGATCAGACAGGTGGTGACGAAGACAGCTTGTGTATCCATCCCGGCCGCGCCGAGGATTTGCGGGTTAACAAAAATGATATACACCATGGTAAGAAAGGTGGTTATACCGGCGATAACTTCGGTTCGTGCCGTGGTACCGTGTGCCTGTAAACGGAATAAACGTCCCAGTACACCTGTTTCCCGGATGGTTTCCGGTGTTTGACTATCCATTTTATGCTCCTGTCTCCCGGGGGAAAGATAACTGGTCTGATAAATGCATAATCAATGCCAGCATCGTGACGACATCCCGTGAGAAACCGTAATCACCCGGTTGTGTCGCAATAATTTGTAACCATTGCGGCGGGGATCACCTTTATTCCGGTACACCTCACAGGACAGAGAAAACACCGCGAATTCACATTATCAATGTGAGAGAAAAACAGGGGACAGTGATGAACAGTGAGAAAAATAAGCGCACCTGCACGCGCAGCCGTGAAGAAATGACAACACTCCTCGCCGTGGCCCGCAGTGAGGCACCGGCGGATTATCGTATTGATAATGTCCGGATCCTGGATCTGATTAACGGCGGGGAATTTCCGGGCCCGGTGGTAATAAGCGGAAATGCGATTGCCGGTGTCGGTGCGGTATATAAGGATGCGCCGGCGCATCAGGTCATTGACGGTAAAAATGCAGTGGTTGTCCCCGGGTTTATTGACGCACACCTGCATATTGAATCCAGCATGATGACGCCGGTCACCTTTGAGAGTGCCACACTGCCGCTGGGGGTCACGACCATCGTGTGTGACCCCCATGAAATCGTGAACGTCATGGGAGAAGAGGGGATTGAATGGTTTCTGCGCTGCGCGGAACAGGCACAGCAGAACCAGTTTGTTCAGGTGAGTTCCTGTGTACCTGCATTACCGGGCAGTGATGTGAACGGTGCGGATTTCCCGCTGGCAGAGATGCTGAAATACAAGGATCATCCGCATGTGCCGGGGCTGGCGGAGATGATGAATTTCCCGGCAGTGATTGCCGGTGAAGCGGAAACGCTGGATAAACTGGATGCATTCCGCGGTATGACGCTGGATGGTCACTGTCCGATGGTCACCGGGAAAGACCTCAACGGCTATATTGCAGGGGGGATTGAAAACTGTCACGAATCACACCGTTATGAGGAAGGGCTGGAAAAACTGGCGCTGGGAATGGCGCTGATGATCCGTGAAGGGTCGGCGGCACGGAATCTGGATGCGCTGGCACCGCTTATCACGGCGATGAGCAGTCCGCAGTGTCTGTTATGCACCGATGACCGCAATCCGTGGGAAATCATTCACGAGGGGCATATGAATGCACTGGTGTATCGTCTGATCAATCAGCATCAGATTCCGGTACATATTGCTTACCGTGTTGCCAGCTGGTCTGCCGCGCGGCATTTCGGGCTGAAAAACCTCGGGCTGGTGGCGCCGGGTAAACAGGCAGATCTGATTCTGCTGCGGGATGAGAAAATAGTCGATATTCAGGCGGTTATGTGTGGCGGGCGCTGGGTGGATAAAGCGGCGTTGCTGCGTGAACGGGAAGCTAAACAGGCTGCATCACGTCCGCCGGTGCAGAATACCGTGCGGCGTCAGGCAGTGACAGCGCAATCTCTGGCCTTTGTGCCGGAACCGGGGCGTGAGTACCGCGCCATCAGTGTCATTCCGAATGAGCTGATCACCGGTGAACAGCGGGTCAGCTGGGACGGTCGCCGCTATGACTGCGATAATATCTGCTCGCTTGCGGGGATTGAACGCTATGGCCGGCAGTCATCTGCTGCCGTCAGACACCACCGGCAAGGGCATTGCTGCACAATTTTGGTCTGACGCGCGGGGCTCTGGCCTCAACGGTCAGCCACGACAGCCATAACATTGTTGTCGCCGGTATTGATCCGATGGATATGGCGCTGGCGGTAAATCAGCTGATTGCCGGGGGCGGCGGGATGTGTGTGGTTGCGGACGGGCGGGTGCTGAGCCATGCCGCACTGCCGATTGCCGGGCTGATGAGTGATAAAACAGCAGATGAAATCTCCGCTGAAATTGAATCACTGAAAGCGGCCTGCCGCGACTGCGGAGTGATGCTGAATGAGCCGTTTATTCAGATGGCATTCCTGTCACTGCCGGTGATCCCGACACTGAAACTCACCAGCCTCGGGTTATATGATGTGAACAAATTTGTTTTTACACACAGTGAGTTAACCGCATAAACAGACAAGGACAGAGATGTTTTGTCTCTGTCCTTACTGACTTTCACTGCGGCAACAATTACAGCACGCGGCTGAGAAACGCGGCGGTACGCGGGTTCTGCGGATGATTAAAAATCTGCTCCGGTGTGCCGGACTCCTGAATGATCCCCTGGTCGATAAAAAAGACGCGGTCTGCCACTTCGCGGGCAAAATTCATCTCATGGGTCACAATCACCATTGTCATGCCCTCACGGGCAAGGGTTTTCATCACATTGAGCACTTCACCGACCAGCTCCGGGTCAAGCGCGGAAGTCGGTTCATCGAACAGCAGCACCGTCGGATCCATCGCCAGGGCACGGGCAATAGCGACGCGCTGCTGCTGACCGCCGGACAAACTCTCCGGCCAGGCATCAATTTTGTCCGGCAGACCGACCTTTTCCAGCAACCGCTCCGCTTTAAGCAGGGCATCAGCTTTTTTCAGTCCGGACACCATCAGCGGCGCCATTGTAATGTTATCCAGCACCGTCATATGCGGAAACAGATTGAAGCGCTGGAATACCATACCAGTATGTTCGCGCATTTTGTTCAGATCTGTTTTCGGATCACACACATCGGTGCCGTTTACTACAATCTCACCGGAATCCGGGCGTTCCAGGGCATTCAGGCAGCGCAGAAAGGTGCTTTTTCCGGAGCCGGACGGCCCTATCACACAGACAACTTCCTGCGGGCGGATATCACAGCTGATACCGCGCAGTACATGTGTGTTGCCGAACTTTTTCTGTAAATTTTTAACGTGAATCACTTCTGCTCAACCTTCTTTCGGTGTATTGAACCAGCTGTGCCAGCAGGAATGTCAGCATCCAGTAAATAACGGAGATGACCAGGTACGGTTCCCAGTAAGTCGCATATGCACCGGACACTGTCCGTGCCGCATAGGCCAGGTCGGCAAGGCCGATAGCGGAGGCCAGTGAGGAATCTTTGACAATCGCGATCGCATTATTACCCAACGGCGGCAGAATACGGCGGAAAGCCTGCGGCAGGATCACTTTGCGCATGGTTTTTCCCCAGCTCATGCCCAGTGCGCGGGAGGCTTCTGTCTGACCGCGATCGACGGACTGGATCCCGGCGCGGAAAATCTCGGAAACATACGCCCCGGCATTGAGTGTGATAGCAACAATACAGGAGAGAAATGCGCCGTACTCAGATCGCAGCATTCTGGCGGTGTCGGAGCTGATAATACCGCCGGTGACCATCAGGCCGTCACGAGGGTTGATAAACAGCGGCACCAGTGCGAAGTGAACCACCATGATCTGCACAAACAGCGGCGTGCCACGGAATGCACTGACATAAAACCGTACCGGATACTGCACAAAGAACAGCAGCAGCCATTTTGCCGGGCCGCGTTCGGCGCGGGCTGTCCGGCCGAGGCCGAGTGTCAGTCCCCATAGGGTCCCTGAGATGACGCAGATAATGGTACATTTGATTGTCATCAGCGCCCCGTCCATAAATAGCGGAGCGTATTCTTCTATAATTTCCCAGCGGAAAGCTGACATAACATCCATCCTGAAAAAACAGATCAAACCCGCCGCAGGGCGGGTTTATAATCAGACAAATAATGAATTACTGCGCGGGCAGGGCAGGTACGTCGTTATCGAACCATTTCTGATAGATTTTGGCGTAAGTACCGTCGGCAATAATTTTTGCCAGACCACGGTTAATTTTTTCCTGTAATTCCGTATTACCTTTAGCGACTGCAATGCCGAAATACTGTTTTTCAAAATGATTATCGTAAATCAGTTTAAATTTCTTATCCGGATGGGTTTTAATATAAAACTTCACCACCCCGACATCGCCGACCGCCGCATCCACGCCATCTTCATATAATTCCTGTAACAGCAGCGGAGTATTATCAAAGCGTTTGATGGCGGTGCTGGTTTTGCCGAGCACATCAGAGACCACAATATCCCCGGTGCTGGAGTTCACCACGCCGACATTATATTTGCTGAGTTCAGATAATGCGCTGATCGGTGAATTTTCATTCACCACAATCGCCTGTTCTGCCGGGAAATACGGAGCGGAGAAATCCACCATCTGTTTGCGTTTATCGGTGATGGTAATACCGGAAATTAAAATATCGCGATCCCCGGCGGACAGTGTGGCGAAAATACCTTCCCACGGCGTATTGATTAATTTGACGTCAAAATCTTCGGCTGCAGCAACCGCGTTGATAATATCGATATCAAACCCTTCGAGTTGCTTCTCACTGTTTTCAAATTCAAACGGACGATAGGTGCCGCCCGCACCGACCACATAGGTTTCTTTGGCCTGACTTACCCCGGTGAATGCTAATAATGATAAACAGCCTGCAAAGACTAATTTCTTAAACATGACAACCTCATTTTTATGCGTGATTTTCAATTAAAAATACATAAATATTCATTTAATGGCAATAACTATTTAAAAGTAAGCAAGGCAGCAGCAGATAATCAGCCTGCGGAACAAAGCAGGCAGCGTCTTATACGGGAAAGTGAGCAAAACAGAGCGGATATGGCGGAACATGCGGAGGAATGCGGTTCAGAATACACCGGCAGGTATTACCGGTGTGGTGCGGTACGGGTAAACCGCATCATTCCCCAGTAGCTGTTATGTGTTTTTTCTGTCATCTGCCAGCCGGTTTGTTCCAGTGCAGGACGCAGGGCGTGATTGATAATCCGGTGTGCCATGACCAGTACGGTACCGTGTTCCTGTGCATAGCCGGCCAGGATTTTCGCGGCGCACTGTGCCCGCCCGCGTACCTGCGCCACAGAGGGAACAGATTTTCCGCCCCCCGCCAGCCACAGCAGACGGAACGCCGTTACCCACCACATCGGCGGCAGTTTTACCGGCATCAGCAGTGCAGGAGAGAACAGGGGAAGGACCGCTTCATGCAGCTCATCAACAATGATGCGGGGCGTGATCCCGAGAACATCCAGGGATGCCGTGGTACGGAACAGCGGACTGGCTACCGGGAAATAACGGGACAATGCTTCTGCTGACAGCGGTAACGGCGGCGCTGCAGGCGGGATAATCCCGCCCGCATCATATTCCGCCAGCCAGGCGCGGAGGTCGCGCAGTGCCAGCGGTGTTTTTTTATCCGGCACCGGTTCACCGTGGCGGATCAGCAGAATTTCCTGAGTCATCAGGTATAAAAATATTTCAGCACATGGAAGAAGACCGGGGCGGCGAAGCAGAGGGAGTCGAGTCTGTCCATCATGCCACCGTGCCCCTCAATCATGGCACCGAAATCTTTGATCCCGCTGTCCCGCTTGATAGCGGACATGCACAATCCGCCCGCGAAACCGGCCAGACAAATCATCACTGAGAGCAGGAATGCCGCCCACGGGCTGAACGGTGTGGCCCACCACAGCGCCATCCCGACACAACTGGCGCTGAGGATCCCGCCGATAAAGCCTTCGACGGTTTTGTTCGGGCTCAGTTTCGGTACAATCGGGTGTTTGCCGAACAGTTTGCCGAACACATATTGCAGCACGTCAGAAATCTGAACCACGATCATCAGAAACAGCAGCAGGTTGATGTTATCGGTGAAACCCGGAATCGGCAGTACCAGCAGTGCAGGGGCGTAACTGAGGCAGTAAACCGCAATCATCACACTCCACTGGATTTTTGCCATGCGCTCCAGGAAGTGGCGGGTGTCACCGGAGAGCACCATGCGGGTCGGGATAAACAGGAACGCATAGACGGGGATGAAAACCGCCAGCAGGTTATACCACTGAACACCGACCAGGACATACTGCACCGGCAGGATGATAAAGAAACACCAGAACAGGGCACCGTGGTCGGCGCGGTGTGTCGGCGTCAGGGTGATAAGCTCACGCAGTGCCAGCAGGGACATAAAGGCAAACAGCACCACAGAGCCGATGGGCCCGATGCTGATAGCCACGGCGGCGATAACACACATCAGCCACCAGGCGCGGATACGGGCATTCAGGTTACTGATAACCGAGGTGTTTCCTTTAATCTGTTTCAGGATCAGGCCGATAATTGTTGCCACCGCCAGGAACCCGAACAGCCCGCTGAAGATCCAGAATAATTCATTATCTTTCATGATGTATTGCCTCTAACGCCAGGCGGGTCCGCACTAAAAAGTCCGCTTTGCTCTCTTCTTCCCCGGCCGGTTCAACCGGGGCACCGAATGTGGCGGTGCAGATAATCGGCACAACCAGCCGCGAGCCTTTCGGCAGTACACGGTTGAGGTTTTCCAGATACACCGGTACCAGTACGGCATCCGGATTATTGCGTGATAAATGCCAGAGCCCGGCTTTGAAATCCTGAATTTTTTCACCGTTGCCGCGCGTGCCTTCCGGGAACAAAATCAGGGAATCCCCGCTATTGAGGACATTCTGCATCACATCCAGCGGATCCTCCGCCGGGGTGGTTTCCTGCTGTTCAACCTCCGTTGCCGGTTCAATCTTTTTACCGCGGGCGATCAGCACCGCGCCGAATATGCGTTTGGCAATATAACGGCGGAACCGGGTTTTATCCCAGTAATCCTGAGCGGCGACCGGATGAACATGTTTGCGTGCCGCGTTGCTCAGGCAGGACCAGATCACCAGCCCGTCAAGGTGGCTGGAGTGGTTGGCGTAATAAATACAGGGTTTGCCTTCCGGCAGCGGGGCGTTCTGCTTTGCGCGGATCCCGGTCAAAAACCGGCATACCGACACCAGCAGCGCCGAGACAATTTTTTGATCCGGCGAAAACGTTTTACGGGTCATCCTTTATGTTCCTTACGTAAATCAGCCATCAGTATGCGTGTACGGCGCACGGTGGTCCAGAGTGCGCCGAGGGTAATCACCCACAATATGATAAGAAACAGCCACTGAGCCTGATACAGCGGGAGAAAACAGGCGG
>OCAE01000490.1_pt1 | contig 25094 bp, 21 predicted proteins | sample 1495581 | NCBI WGS metagenome assembly OCAE01 (sample SAMEA2580278, study PRJEB22360) | human gut metagenome | biome: human gut; feature: human-associated habitat; material: faeces | place: Denmark | collected 2008/2010 | reverse complement strand
GCTTCCGTGTGCGGGAAATACGATATGCCTTCAAGGCGCCCTTATGAAAGAATTGCGGAAGGTTTGATATCAGCCTGCCGGAAACACGTAGTGGTCGCGACAAGGCTCTCCCCATTTAAGGTTGGAGATAATCAGCGCCCGGAACGGACCATGTCCGGTGCCGCGAAAACCTCCGCCTACTTCCCCCTCCACGCCCAACCTCCCACGGGGACGAAAGAGTCAGCCAGCCCCCTCACCACACCGGACATGGTCCGTTCCGGACGCGTCCTCCAAACCTCAGTTAAATTTCCAATTCCTCATAACTTCTCTTCAGAATCTGACAAGACTGCTCCAGCTTTTCACTCTCCTCCTCGCTCAGCGACAGAGGCAGCACTCTCTGGACTCCGTTCTGGTTTATAATGCATGGCACTCCTGTAAAGATGCCGGACTGCCCATATTCCCCTCTCAGCATGGCGGAAACAGTGAGAACACTGTGTTCGTTCCCGAGAATAGCTTTGGTGATTCTCGTCAGGGCCATTCCTATGCCATAGTAGGTGGCGTTTTTGGCCTCGATAATTTTATATGCCGCTGTGCGGACCTCCTCGGATATCTGTTCCAGCTCCTGGGCGCAGATGGAACCATGGGATTCTTCGCACAGCTCTGTGATAGATTTTGTGGCAACCATAGCCTGGCTCCAGGGGACGAATTCCGTATCTCCGTGTTCTCCCATGACATAAGCGTGGATATTGCGGGGGTCCACCTTCAGATATTCACCTAACAGATACCGGAGTCTTGCCGTATCGAGCGCTGTGCCGGTACCCAGGACGCGCCGCGGATTGAAGCCGGATAGTGTACAGGTGATACGTGTCATTATATCAACAGGATTGGTGGCAACCAGGAAGATCCCGTTAAAGCCGGATGATGTCACCGGATCGATAATGGATTTAAAGACTTCCGTATTTCTTTTTAGAAGATTCAGACGGCTTTCACCTGGCTTCTGCGCTACACCGGCGCAAATAACTGCAATATCGGCGTCACTGCAGTCGTCATATCTGCCTGCATAGATTTTCATGTTGGAACCGGAAAAGGCAAGTCCATGGTTCAGATCCATGGCTTCTCCGATGGCTCTTTCTTTATTCACGTCAATTAAAACAAGCTCATCGCAGACATTCTGGTTGAGCAGGGCATAAGCATAGCTCATTCCCACCATTCCTGTCCCGATCAGTGCTATTTTACGTTTGTCAATTCTCATAATGCCTCCTTTACCTGGCGAAATTGGATTGTTTGAAGTTATAAATGCCCACAAATGCGGTAATTTATTCTCTGACAAAAGTTAGGAAAAACTAATCACATTATGGAATATTGTATCCCGATTATGGGAAAAATGCAAGTATTAACTGAAATACATGGATAAGCGGATTTGCAGTGAAATGCAAAGTTTTTATGGATTACTGCTTTTCCAATTTCTTAAAATGTGTTATGATATTAGGAAATATTTGCTATGATCAGAAGATATTTGTCTGAAAGCAGTAAAAATCATACGCTGCGGCTTTTAAAGACGGCGGAAGTATGATTCTATACGATAGAGAAACAGTAAACGGAGGGAAGTTTATGGAAGAGAATAAGAATGTAATAGCTGAAACGGGAGATAAGGAGGAGGTTGTATCCAAGAACTTTATCGAGCGAGAGATAGATAAAGATCTGGCAGAGGGCGTTTATAGTCATGTCCAAACCAGATTCCCACCGGAACCCAACGGATATCTTCATATTGGACATGCCAAGTCCATTATTTTGAATTCCGGACTGGCAGAAGAGTATAATGGTAAATTCAACCTGCGTTTTGACGATACAAATCCGACAAAAGAGAAGACAGAGTTTGTAGAGTCCATCATTGAGGATGTGAAATGGCTCGGCGCTGACTTTGAGGATAGGCTGTTCTTTGCTTCTGATTATTTCCAGACTATGTATGACTGTGCAGTCCTTCTTATTAAAAAGGGAAAAGCATTCGTATGTGATTTAACGGCTGATGAGATCCGCGAGTACAGAGGCGATTTTAATAACCCCGGCAAGGAGAGCCCATACCGCAGCAGAAGCGTGGAGGAGAACCTGGAGCTGTTCGAAAACATGAAGAACGGACTCTATAAAGACGGAGAGAAGGTCCTGAGGGCAAAGATTGATATGGCATCCCCGAATATTAACATGAGGGATCCGGTAATTTACAGAGTTGCCCATATGAGCCATCACAATACAGGCGATAAGTGGTGCATTTATCCGATGTATGATTTTGCACACCCGATTGAGGATGCGATAGAGCATATCACACACTCCATCTGTACCCTGGAATTTGAGGATCACCGTCCTCTTTATGACTGGGTAGTAAAAGAATGTGAATTTGAAAATCCGCCGCGTCAGATTGAATTTGCAAAAATGTATCTGACCAATGTAGTTACCGGCAAACGTTACATTAAAAAGCTGGTTGAAGACGGAGTGGTAGACGGATGGGATGATCCGCGTCTTGTCACAATCGCTGCACTGAGGAGAAGAGGGTTTACGCCGCAGTCGCTCCGTAAATTCGTAGAGCTGGCCGGAGTATCCAAGGCTGACAACTCCATTGACAGTGCGATGTTGGAATATTGTCTGCGCGAGGATTTGAAATTATCAAAGGCAAGGGTCATGGCAATCCTGGATCCGATTAAGCTGGTGATCGATAATTATCCGGAGGGACAGATAGAGGAATTGGATGCACCAAACAATCTGGAGAATGAAGCGCTGGGTTCCAGAAAGCTTCCGTTCAGCCGTGAACTTTATATAGAAAGAGAAGATTTCATGGAAGAACCTCCAAAGAAATATTTCCGCCTGTTCCCTGGAAATGAAGTCCGTCTTATGAATGCATACTTCGTAACATGCACCGGCTTTGAGAAGGATGAGAACGGCAATGTGACGGTTGTCCATTGTACCTACGATCCGGAGACAAAGAGCGGTTCGGGATTTAATGCAAGAAAAGTGAAGGGAACGATTCATTGGGTGGCTGTACCGACGGCCTTGAAAGCAGAGTGCCGTCTTTATGAAAATCTGATTGACGAGGAAAAGGGAAAGCTCAACGCCGATGGTTCCTTAAACCTTAATCCAAAGTCACTCACCATACTCAGGGAATGCTATATGGAGCCGGGCCTGAAAGATGCAAAGGCGTTTGACAGCTTCCAGTTTGTGAGAAACGGCTATTTCTGTGTGGACTGCAAAGACAGTGCTCCGGGGGCTCCTGTATTTAACCGGATTGTATCATTGAAGAGTTCGTTTAAAATCGCAAAATAAGAATTAAGTATAGAATCCGGTGAAAATGATTAGCCGGGTAAAATAAAGTTATAATTATAACAAGGTAGAAAGAGAGTGCTAACCACTCTCTTTCTTTAATTGAAGGCGGTGACCTGTGCGCATGGAGGTACCGGTCCGCCCCAGCGCTTAACGTGAGACAAGCAGTGGATTTGTAAGAAGAGAAAATTGTGGAGAAAATTACAGAAAAAAGTCGTATTGTTAAGAAAATGAAAAAGAAATTGGCGGGTTTCGGAATAAATGGAACGATAATATGAATTGTGGGAAGAGGGCGTATAATAATGATAATAAACATATAAAATTGTGCTGCAAAAGGTCGAAAAACCTTGATTTTATAAGAGGTTTTCCCTAATTCGTGAGGTGTTTTTTTGTGCATATTTTATGAAAGCCCCGGTTGACATTCAAGGGGGTTACTGTTATAATTTAGCCATAGTGAGCTTGCCGTGATTAAAAGCGTACTGCAAGTTTCACAAAGGGCTGATACCCTTTATATTTTTTGGGCTTTTAAAAATGGAATGCATTCCATAATGCGGAATTTTGTTTGGGGTTATTTTAATAATATAATTTTTCACAAAGGAATGCAAAACGAATAATGAAGGTCTCTTATGAGATCTGCTAAAAAGGAGGTGCAATGCACGTATGTGGACTGAAGCTACAATGCCTTTTGGGCAGTCGGTCATCGTATCCCTGCTGGGAATTTCAGTAGTGTTCATCACGCTGGTTACGTTGGCTCTGGCAATCGTTTTAATATCTAAAATCCTGCGCTCGATTATCAAGGACGGAGCTCAGAAGCCGGCCCCGGCCGCTGCTCCGGTTGTATCGGATGAAGCCGATAAAGAGACGCTGGCGGTACTTATGGCTACGATTGGCATGGATCTTGAATTACCGGCTGATCAGTTTAAGATTGTAAACGTAAAGGAACTCTGATAGTCATCAGGAATGGAAGGAAATCGAAAGGAAGGTTACAGCAGTTATGAAGTATACGGCTACCCTCAATGGAAAACAGTACGATGTGGAACTTGAAAGAATTGGCGAATATGAGCCAATCCCAAGATATGGTGAAGCAGCACCAGCACCGGCAGCTCCGATTACAGCCCCGGCAGCAGCACCCGCCCCCGGAGAAGGCACACGGTTCCGATCCATGCCCCCTCCTCCAGCGCCAGCTCCGGCTGCTCCAGCTCCGGCACCAGCAGCAGGCGGCACAACAGTAGAAGCTCCAATGCCAGGTAAAGTACTTGACGTAAAAGTGGCAGCAGGCCAGGCAGTTAAATTCGGCCAGGTTGTCATCACAATGGAAGCTATGAAGATGGAAACTGAAATCGTTGCACCGGCAGACGGTACGGTTGCACAGATCCTTGTGAAAGCAGGAGATGCTGTGGAGACCGGAACCGCAATGGTTGTTCTGAACTAAAAAGATAGGATTCATGAAAGCAATCGAAAGGATGTAAAAAGATTATGAAATATATTGCTACGATCAATGGCAAAAGATATGAAGTTGAAGTAGAGAGAGTAGAAGGCTACAAATCTCTGGACCGCAACGGTGTGGCTGCTCCTAAGGCACCAGCACTGGCAAGCACGGCACCGGTACAGAGACCGGCAGCTCCGGCCCCAGCAGCACCGGCTCCGGCAGCAGCAGGCGCCACAACGGTAGAGGCACCAATGCCGGGTAAAGTTCTGGATGTGAAGGTAACAGCAGGACAGGTAGTTAAATACGGCGATGTAGTAGCGATTATGGAAGCTATGAAGATGGAAACAGAAATTGTTGCACCGGCAGACGGCACAGTAAGCCAGATTCTTGTTAAGGCAGGAGATCCTGTAGACACTGGAGCTGCCATGGTTGTCCTTAACTAGGAGGTAGAGTAATGAACTTTTTTGAAATCATGGGGGAAATGCTGGCACAATCCGGTTTTACGGCACTTACCTGGAAAAATCTGGTTATGTTTGCCATTTCCTTTGTCCTTTTATACATGGCGATTAAAAAGCAGTACGAGCCGCTTCTTCTGCTTCCAATCGCTTTTGGCATGTTTCTTGCAAACCTGCCGTTGGCAGATTTAATGAAGGAATCCGAGCCATGGTACACCCAGGGTGTTCTGCGTATCATGTACGGCGGAGTTAAATCCAGCTTATTCCCTTGTCTTATCTTCCTCTGTGTAGGAGCGATGACAGATTTTGGACCTTTGATTGCGAACCCGATAAGCTTACTGCTTGGTGCTGCGGCGCAGTTCGGTATTTATATCGCATTTATGCTGGCTAATGCAACGGGCCTCTTTACGGTAGGCGAAGCAGCTGCCATCGGTATCATCGGAGGAGCTGACGGCCCTACAGCTATCTATATTGCCAACAATCTGGCACCGGATTTGGTAGCGCCAATCGCGGTTGCCGCATATTCCTATATGGCCCTGATTCCAATGATTCAGCCGCCGATTATGAAACTGCTTACCACGAAAAAAGAGAGAGCCATTGTTATGAAACAGCTCCGCAAGGTAAGCAAAGTAGAGAAAGTAGTATTCCCTGTATTCGTAGTACTGTTCTGTTCTCTGCTTCTTCCGTCGGTAGCCCCGCTTCTGGGTATGCTGATGCTTGGTAACCTGTTCCGTGAGTCCGGCGTTGTTGAGCGTCTTTCCGACACGGCACAGAATGCGCTTTGTAACATCGTAACCATCATGCTCGGCACAACAGTAGGTGCTACGGCAAACGGAGATATCTTCCTTCGTGTACAGACAATCGCTATCATCGCCATGGGACTTATGGCATTCTGTTTCTCAACAGTGGGCGGTGTCCTGTTAGGTAAGCTTCTCTGTGTGGTAACAGGAGGAAAAATCAATCCTCTTATCGGTTCCGCAGGTGTTTCTGCCGTTCCTATGGCAGCACGTGTATCTCAGACAGTTGGTTCTAAAGAGAACCCGACGAACTTCCTTCTGATGCACGCGATGGGACCAAACGTGGCAGGTGTTATCGGTTCTGCTGTGGCAGCCGGTTTCTTCATGCTGATTTTTAAATAATTTACGGTAGTCATTGAAAATTTTAATAAAAGGAGGCTTTATTGTGAGTAATAAAGTGTGTACATTACAAGAGGCGGTTGCTAAGTATGTAGAAGACGGCGATTCGATCTCCTTCGGTGGTTTTACAACCAACAAAAAACCGATGGCAGCAGTCCGCGAGATCCTTCGTCAGGGCAAAAAAGATTTTATTGCATGGGCCGGTCCTGCCGGTTCTGACTGGGATATGTTAATTGGTGAGGATCGTGTAAAAGCATATATCAACTGCTATACGGCTGATTCCGGTGTAACCAATGTATCCCGCCGCTTCCGTAAGAAAATCGAAGCAGGCGAGCTGATCTATGAGGATTACTCTCAGGATGCTATCATGTTCATGCTTCATGCCGCTTCCTTAGGACTTCCATTTTTACCAGTGCGCTTTATGATCGGATCCGGACTGGTAGACGAGTGGGGAATCAGCAAGGAAGTTCGTCAGACAATTGACAAACTTTCCGATGACAAGTTCGTATATGTTGAGAACCCATTCAAACCGGGTGAGAAGGTAGTAGCACTTCCTGTTCCTGAGCTGGATACCGCTATCATCCATGTTCAGAAGGCATCTCCGGACGGAACATGTATCCTTCTGGGCGATGAGTTCCATGATATTGATATCGTTGTAGCTGCCAAGAAAGTTATCGTTACATGTGAAGAACTGGTAAGCAACGACGTGATCCGCAGAGATCCTACACTGACAAAGATTCCTTGCTTTGCAGTTGACGCAGTTTGCGAGGTTCCTTACGGTGCATTCCCGACACAGTGCTATGGTTATTATGACTATGACAACGCTTTCCTGAAAGCATATGGTTCAGCCAGCAAGACGGAAGAAGATTTCAAGGCATTCTTAAATGAGTATATTTATGATATCAAAGATAATGCAGAATTTCTTGAGAAGATCGGTATTAACCGTCTCCTTAAATTGAAAGTATCTGATGGATATGGATATTCTACAGATGTGAGCAAGGAGGATTAATCATGGCTGACTACACAAAGTATACAAACAAAGAAATGCAGGCAATTACACTTGCCCAGCAGATCACAAATGACAATATTGCAATCGTAGGTACCGGACTTCCGTTAATCGGTGCATCCGTTGCAAAACGTTTATTCGCACCGAAATGCAACCTGATCGTTGAGAGCGGACTGATGGACTGCTCACCAATCGAGGTTCCGCGTTCCGTAGGTGACCTTCGTTTTATGGCTCATTGCGGATGCCAGTGGCCTAATATCCGTTTTATCGGATTTGAGGCAAATGAGTGGCTGCATGACACAGACAGACTGATCGCTTTCATCGGCGGCGCACAGATCGACCCATACGGAAACGTGAACTCCACCTGTATCGGTGACTATCACGCTCCGAAGACTCGTTTCACAGGCTCCGGCGGTGCAAACGCAATCGCAACCTTCTCTAACACAATCATCATGATTCAGCACGAAAAACGCCGTTTCATGCAGAAGATCGACTACGTTACAAGCCCGGGCTGGATTGACGGACCTGGCGGACGCGAGAGACTCGGCCTTCCGGGCAACCGTGGACCTCAGGCAGTTGTTACCGACCGCGGTATCCTCAAATTTGACGAGAAGACAAAGAGAATGTACCTTGCAGGCTACTATGAGACATCTTCACCGGAAGACGTTATCGAGAATACAGGATTCGATATCGACGTTTCCAGAGCAGTTAAGCTGGATGCACCGGCACCGGAAGTTATCCGCATGATCCGTGAGGAGATCGATCCCGGACAGGCATTTATCCAGGTTCCGAAGGAAGAGCCGGCTAACTAATTTACTGTAAACAAAAAGATCCTACATACGCTGCGGCGGCCGAAAACTTCCGCAGCGGTATAACAATAGTTGAGTAATTATAGAATAGGAGAAATGAAGACATGAATATGTATTCAATGCCAGGATATTTCCAGAACATGCCTACAATCGGTAAAGAGCTGGTTAATCCAAATCCGGAAAATGAGCAGGAGATCAAAGCTGTTGAAAGCGACATCCATGAGTCTATTAAAAAAGCTCTTGATGCCGGTATTACTTCTGAAGAGAAGTTAAATGAGCGTGGGCAGTTATCTGCAATGCAGCGTATCAACGCATTAATCGATCCAGGTACATGGTGCCCGTTAAACAGCCTTTTCAATCCTGAGAACAACAAATTCGGCACAACAAACATCGTGAACGGTCTTGGCCGTGTAGATGGAAAATGGGTTTATATTGTAGCTTCCGATAACAAGAAGATGGCCGGCGCATGGGTACCAGGACAGGCAGAGAATCTGATTCGCTGCTCAGACGCTGCTAAGATGATGCATCTTCCGTTAATTTACCTGCTGAACTGCTCCGGTGTAGAATTCCCGAACCAGGACAAGGTATATCCAAACAGACGTGGCGGCGGTACACCGTTCTTCCGCAATTCTGAATTAAACCAGTTAGGTATTCCGGTAATCGTAGGAATCTACGGAACTAACCCGGCCGGCGGCGGATACCACAGCATTTCCCCAACGATTCTGATTGCACATCAGGATGCCAACATGGCAGTCGGCGGAGCTGGTATCTTATCCGGTATGAATCCGAAGGGATACATTGATGATGAAGCAGCAGAGCAGATTATTGCCGCTCAGATCGAAAACAGCAAGCTGAAAGTTCCGGCACCGGGATCTGTTCCGATCCACTATGACGAGACAGGATTCTTCCGTGAAGTATACCAGAACGACTTAGGCGTAATCGATGGTATTAAGAAATACATCAGCTACCTGCCTGCATACAACTTAGAGTTCTTCCGCGTTGATACACCAAAGGCTCCGCAGCTTCCGGCTGAGGATCTGTACAGCATCATCCCGATGAACCAGAAACGTCCATACGACATTTACGAAGTAATTGCCCGTCTGTTCGACAACAGTGAGTTCTCCGAATACAAGAAGGGCTACGGTCCGGAGATGGTAACAGGTCTTGCAAAGGTTAACGGTCTCTTAGTAGGCGTTATCGCTAACGTACAGGGTCTGCTGATGAACTATCCGGAGTACAAACAGAATTCTGTAGGTATCGGTGGAAAGTTATACCGTCAGGGTCTTATCAAGATGAACGAGTTCGTTACACTTTGTGCCCGTGACCGTATTCCGTTAATCTGGTTACAGGATACAACCGGTATCGACGTAGGCGACGAGGCTGAGAAAGCTGAGCTTCTTGGTTTAGGTCAGTCCCTGATCTACTCCATCGAAAACTCCAAACTGCCGTCCTTAGAGATCACAATCCGTAAGGCAAGTGCAGCCGCTCACTATGTACTCGGCGGCCCACAGGGCAACAATACCAACGTATTCTCTATTGGTACAGGTGCTTGCGAGTACTATGTAATGCCAGGTGAAACTGCTGCAAACGCTATGTACTCCAGAAAACTGGTTAAAGCGAAAAAAGCAGGCGAAGATTTGCAGCCAATCATCGGTAAAATGAACGATATGATTCAGATGTACACAGATAAGTCCCGTCCAAAATACTGTACGGAAAAAGGTATGGTAGATGAGATTGTCGACATGACAGAGGTGCGTCCATACATCCAGGCATTTACAGAGGCTGCTTATCAGAATCCGCAGTCAATCTGCCCGATGCATCAGATGCTGACACCAAGAAGCACACGTGAATTCGAGACATTTGGTAAATAATGAATTTGTAACTGTAAAAAAAGTGAATGTATAGTTAAAAAACGCCACGTAATTCAAACAATTGATAGATGATAGTACGATAGTAGATAGTAAAAAAGTCTGAGACTTTTCAGATAAATCGGGCAGAGGCTGCTGGAACCTTTGCTCGATTTATCTGTATGTCCAGGCAGATAAAGGTTTTTTAATAACAGTCTTATCAATAATTTTATAGCGTTTTAAACATTTTCCAGCGACTTTTAGGGGTGGGTGTGGTATAATGTCCACGTAAGCAAAGAGCAGTGCGAAAAAAGACGAATTAAATTTTACGTTGTGCTCGCACATAAGAAAAATTTAATTCGTCTTTTTTCATAGGGCGCCTGCCCGTGAGCGAGATGTAGCAAAGCGGAATCGAGCAGCACTGCAAGGACATATCTTTGCTTCAAGTTTTCAACCTACCCAACCACCCCAACACTCAGTTAACGGAGGAGACATAAATAACTATGAGCGGAATTTATACTTTAGGTATCGACGTCGGTTCCACAGCCTCCAAGTGCATCGTTTTAAAAGATGGCAAAGAGATTGTGGCCAAATCACTGATAGATGTAGGCGCAGGTACCAGCGGACCGCAGCGCGCGATTGAAGCCGTGCTAAATGAGGCAGGCATGAAGAAGGAAGACATGGCATATACGCTGGCAACAGGCTACGGCCGTACCTCTTTGATGGATGGCATTGCCGATAAACAGATGAGCGAGCTTTCCTGCCATGCCAAGGGTGCAACTTTTCTGTTTCCAAATGTCCACACTGTCATTGATATTGGTGGACAGGACGTAAAAGTTCTGCATATAGATAATGGTGCAATGACCAATTTCCAGATGAATGACAAGTGTGCGGCAGGAACGGGACGGTTCCTGGATGTTATGGCGCGTGTTCTGGAAGTAAAGGTTGAAGATCTGGGAAGACTCGGCGCCATGTCCCGGAAGAAAGTGGGAATCAGTTCCACTTGTACCGTTTTCGCCGAGAGTGAGGTTATAAGCCAGCTGGCAATGGGAACCGATAAATGTGATATTATCGACGGAATCCATCGCTCGGTGGCTCATCGTGTCACAGGGCTTGCCCACCGTATCGGTGTGGTACCGGATGTCGTTATGACCGGCGGAGTGGCTCAGAATGAAGGCGTTGTAAAGGCGCTTCAGGATGAGCTGGGATGTCCGATCAACACTTCCCCGCTGACACAGTATAATGGCGCGCTTGGCGCCGCCCTGCTTGCATGGCAGGCGGCCAGCCGCCGTCAAAGCAATTCATAGAAAGAATGGAGGATAATTATTATGGCAAAACAAGTTAGTCCTGGCGTTCTCGCACTTCGCAAGGTCGTTGATGACGTCCACAAAGATGCGCGCGAGGCCAAAGCAAGAGGCGAGTTAGTCGGCTGGTCCTCATCCAAGTTCCCTTGTGAGCTTGCAGCAGCTTTTGATCTGAATGTTATGTATCCGGAGAACCAGGCTGCCGGCATCGCTGCAAACCGTTACGGTGAGATGATGTGCCAGGCCGCTGAGGATCTTGGCTATGACAACGATATCTGCGGATATGCCCGTATCAGTCTGGCTTATGCAGCCGGTGTGCGTGTATCACGCAAATATGATGCTGAAACCGGTGAATACATCATCGATCCTGCTACAGGCAAACCGTTAAAAGACGCAGAAGGCAATGTGGTAATCGACGAAGCAACCGGTAAACCAAAGAAAGATCCAAAGACACAGACTCCTTATCTTGTACTGGACAATCTGCTTGAGATTGAAGCTCTTCCGGACGGCCCGGAGAAAGAAAGACGTCTGGAGGCAATCTCTCCAATCCGTCAGATGCGTATTCCGCAGCCGGACTTCGTTCTCTGCTGTAACAATATCTGCAACTGTATGACCAAATGGTATGAGAATATTGCCCGTATGTGCAACGTACCGCTGATCATGATTGATATTCCGTATAACAATACAGTAGAGGTTCATGACGATAATGTAAAATATGTACGCGCTCAGTTCGATAAGGCAATTAAGCAGTTAGAAGAACTCACAGGCAAGAAATTTGACGAGAAGAAGTTTGAAAAAGCCTGTTCCAATGCTAACCGTACCGCACAGGCATGGTTAAAGGTTTGCGATTATCTTCAGTATAAACCGGCTCCATACAGCGGTTTCGACCTGTTCAACCATATGGCTGACGTCGTAACTGCACGTGCCAGAGTGGAAGCCGCTGAGGCATTTGAGCTTCTGGCAGACGATCTGGAAGAGACAGTTAAGAAGGGTGAGACGACAACTCCGTTCCCGGAGAAATACCGTGTTATGTTCGAGGGTATTCCTTGCTGGCCGAAGCTGCCTAACCTGTTCAAACCTCTGAAAGAGCATGGCGTCAACGTTACTGCCGTTGTTTATGCACCAGCTTTCGGTTTTGTTTATAACAACATCGATGAGATGGCCCGCGCTTACTACAAAGCTCCGAACTCCGTCTGCATCGAACAGGGTGTTGACTGGCGTGAAGGTATCTGCCGCGACAATAAGGTAGATGGCGTTCTTGTTCATTATAACAGAAGCTGTAAACCGTGGAGCGGTTATATGGCTGAGATGCAGCGCCGTTTCACTGAAGATCTGGGCGTTCCATGCGCAGGTTTCGACGGTGACCAGGCTGACCCGCGTAACTTCAATGCCGCTCAGTATGAGACCCGAGTACAGGGCCTTGTGGAGGCAATGGAAGCAAATAAGCAGGCAAAGGAGGCAAAGTAAGGATGAGTATCAACGCATTATTGGATGAATTTAAAGTAAAGGCTGCCACTCCAAAACAGCAGCTTGCTGAATATAAAGCTCAGGGCAAGAAAGTAATCGGTGTTCTGCCGTATTACGCACCGGAAGAGCTTGTTTATGCCGCAGGTATGGTGCCGATGGGAATCTGGGGTTCCAATAACAAGACTATCAGCCGTGCTAAAGAATACTGTGCAACTTTCTACTGCACTATCGCACAGCTTGCTCTGGAGATGCTGTTAGACGGCACAATGGATCAGCTGGACGGAATCATTACTCCAACCATCTGTGATACACTGCGCCCAATGAGCCAGAACTTCCGTGTTGCTATGGGAGATAAGATGGCAGTTATCTTCCTTGCTCAGCCTCAGAACCGTTTTGAAGATTTCGGTCTTCAGTTCAGTGTTGACCAGTATACAAATGTTAAGAAAGAACTGGAAAAAGTTGCCGGTAAAGAGATTACCAACGAGGCGATTCAGGATGCCATCAAAGTATACAATAAGAGCCGTGCGGCCCGCCGTAAATTCGTAGAACTGGCAAGCGCACACTGCGATGTCATTACACCAACCAAGCGTTCTGCAGTACTGAAATCCTTCTTCTTTATGGAGAAACCGGAATACATAGAGAAGCTGGAAGAATTGAACGCAGAGCTTGAAAAACTTCCTGTCTGTGACTGGCAGGGAACCAAGGTTGTTACATCCGGTATTATCTGTGACAATCCAAAGCTTCTTGAAATCTTCGAAGAGAACAACATTGCCATCGCCGCAGACGACGTTGGCCATGAGAGCCGTTCCTTCCGTGTAGACGCTCCGGAGGATGAGGCAGATGCATTAATGGCACTGGCAAAACAGTTTGCCAATATGGACTATGACGTTCTTCTGTACGATCCAAAATCTACAGAGAACCGCCGCGGCGAATTCATTGCCAACATGGTAAAGGAAAGCGGCGCTCAGGGACTGGTATTGTTCATGCAACAGTTCTGTGACCCGGAGGAAATGGAGTATCCATACTTAAAGAAGGCATTAAATAATGCAGGTATTCCGCATATCAAACTGGGTATCGATCAGCAGATGCGTGACTTCGGTCAGGCAAGCACAGCTATCCAGGCATTTGCAGATGTACTCGAGATGCAGAAATAATCGAATAGATAAGCGACAGTTGCTCCCCGGTCTCATTATGTGGCCGGGGAGCTTTTGATGTAATGTTTTGTTATTTGCGGTTATGGATAGTTGTATCCTGTCATTTAGTTTGGAGATTTAATGGAGGTCTGGAGGACGCGTCCGGAGCGCACCAGGTCCGGTGTGGTGGGGTTATGTGTCTGAGTCTTCAGTCCCCGGCCCAGGTTGTCGCCGGGGACTGAAGACTCAGGTGAAGGTTTTCACGACACCGGATTTAGCAGTTATTGCATTTTTCTATATCTAAAACATTTGATATATTTCATCATTAAATAACAATACGGACAACACGGTAATACTTCAATTCAATGTACGATCCAATATCAAGCTAATATTACACCAAATCATAAAAATTGAGCGGAATTAAATCCGGTGCTATTCTTCCGGCATTCATTCCGCTTAATCTATTTAGTAAACACTGAGTGGACGCGACAAGGTTCTCCCCCCCTCACTTAACGTGTGAGACAATCAGCGGCCGCAGGCCGGCGGACGGGCCAACCACCTGGCGGAGTCTTTCGTCTCGGCGAAAACTTCATATACCCACCCCACCACCTCGTCCGCTGGCCGTACCGGTGGCGTTCTCACCTACCTATCTAAATTCATGCATTTTAATTCTTCCTATGCAGAAGCAGCAGCCCTCCTCCATACAGAACACAGAGGATCAGAGCTTTCATAACAATAAACAGAAATTCCGCAGGCAGGGCCGGCCTGAGCGTTTCCAGCGACGGCGCTGCAGCATAGAGGATACCGATGGCGACCAGAAGGCACAGTGTTGGTTTTACAATCATTGTGCCGGCATTCAGTCTCACGGGAACCTGGCCTGCCAGAGTATGGATATGGAGCGCAGCAAGTACCAGTTCGCTGAAAAGGAGGCCGGCCAGATAGGCGTGGATGCCGTACATGGGGATACAGAATACAACAACGGCCAATGTGATCAGCATTGAGATCGCGTTGTGAAGAAAGATGGTGGATGTTTTTCCGAGGCCGTTTAAGATGCTTCCCATCGTGGTTGACAGATACATGAAGGGACAGAGCCATGCTAGGATCGTGATAAAGATTCCGGCATCTTTATTATGGTAGACGCTGATTCCAAGGCCGTCTCCGAAAAGAGTAAAGATTCCGATGCAGATGATTCCCATATACAGGCTGTAACGGAGCGCCATGGCAATAGTTCGTTCAATCTTTCTTTCATTGCCGGCTGCCTGTGCTTCTGAGACAGTGGGTAGCAGAACGACCGCAAGGGAATTGGTGATAGCTGACGGAAAAAAGATAAAGGGCAGCGCCATACCGGTCAGCACACCGTATGTACTCAGGGCCTCGGCATTAGACAGGCCGAATTCCAGCAGTTTATTGGGAACGAAAATAGCTTCCAGACTTTGCAGGCAGCCCAGAATCAGCCGGTTGCCCATCAGCGGCAGGGCCATTGCCATTAATGGCGCTGCCAGCGATAGAAAGCTGTAGGCAGGCTGTGATGTGCGGGAGCCTCTTCTGTCGTCTGTTGTGAATGTGTAGTAGAGGAAGCTGAAAATTGCCGATGCGGCTTCACCGATCAGCATGCCCCAGACAGCCAGTGAAACAGAAATCGTTTTTCCATTTGTAGCAGCGACATTGGCGATCAGTAAAACTGCGCCGATGCGAATAAATTGTTCCAGGAGCTGGGACAGAGCCGGCACAGCAGTTTTTTTCATGCCATAGTAATAACCGCAGATACAGGCATGGATGGCGGAAAACGGAATAGACAGCGCCATTATCGGCAGAAGCGGGGCGCACTGCGGTTCCAGCAGAACGTGTTCTGCCAGAAAGGGAGCGGAAAAACGTATCGCAATCATAAGGATTACCGAGATGGTCAGTGATATCGTCAGCCCGGCCCGGAAGGTACTCCGGCCTTTCTTCACATTGGCTGCGGCCAGACGGGAGATGGACGTCTGGATTGGTCCGGCGCAGAGTGCAAAGGCAATTCCGTGGATAGGAAATATCATCTGGTAAATGCCCAGTCCTTCGGCCCCGATGGTCCGGGACAGAAATATGCGATAGAAGAAACCGAGAATCCGGCTCAGGAATCCGGCGGCTGTAAGCAGGAGAGTTCCGGTGATTAGTGGATTTTTTTTCATGAGGACTCCGAAAAGAGACTTATTAATATATATATTTCACAGCCGTGAAATTATTCGGCCGGAGTAATTTCATTGAAGCATAAGATCGGAAGCCGCAGGGAAATATAGTAAAATGCCCTTCTGTACAATAAGGCACTGTTATCACGTTGTTTTCATACTATAATATAGACCCTAAGGTCTTTTTCAGAGGTAAAATATTATTTTTTTATAAATTAGTAATCATTCCTACTTGTATTTTCTGGATTTTACTATATAATAAGAAGCGTAGATGAAGCTTTTACCTTTATTACTACAAATAAGAAGAAAGGCGGATTTTTTATTATGAAACAGATTATTTATCTGGACAATGCAGCTACGACAAAGACGAGACCGGAGGTTGTAGATGCGATGCTTCCGTATTTTACGGAATTTTACGGAAACCCCTCTTCCGTATATGATTTTTCGGCAGAACCCAAGAAAGCCATTGCTCATGCGAGGGAGACGATTGCCGGGGCACTGGGAGCGAAGCCGAACGAGATCTATTTTACGAACGGCGGTACCGAGTCTGATAACTGGGCGCTTATTGCGACGGCTGAGGCTTATCAGAACAAGGGAAACCACATCATTACCACTAAAATCGAGCATCATGCCATCCTCCACACCTGTGAATACCTGGAGAATCGCGGCTTTTCCGTGACATATCTGGATGTGGATGAGTATGGTGTTGTGAAATTAGATGAGCTGAAGAAAGCGATACGTCCCGAGACGATCCTGATATCAGTAATGTTTGCCAATAATGAGATTGGCACAGTTCAGCCGATTAAGGAAATTGGCGAGATTGCGAATAAAAACGGAATTTTGTTCCATACCGATGCGGTACAGGCATTTGGCCACGTTCCGATTAATGTGGATGAGTGCCATATCGATATGTTAAGCTCCAGCGCTCATAAGTTAAATGGCCCCAGAGGAGTAGGTTTCCTGTATATCCGCACCGGGGTTAAGACAAAAGCATTTATCCACGGCGGCGCCCAGGAGAGGAAACGCCGCGGCGGAACGGAGAACACCCCAGGAATTGTCGGTTTTGGCAAAGCGGTTGAGATAGCTATGGCTACGATGAAAGAAAGAACGCAGCAGGAGAAAACCCTCAGGGATCATCTGATAGAACGCGTTATGAAGGAAGTTCCTTTTGTACGTCTCAACGGACATCCATCAAAACGCCTCTCAAATAATGCAAACTTTGCATTCCAGTTTATAGAAGGGGAATCTCTCCTGATTATGCTGGATATGGACGGAATCTGCGGTTCCAGCGGCTCCGCCTGTACATCAGGCTCCCTGGATCCCTCCCACGTGCTTTTGGCCATTGGCCTGCCCCATGAGATTGCCCATGGCTCTCTCCGTCTGACCCTGAACGAAGAAATTACGATGGAGCAGATAGACTTTACCGTGGAGAGCATTAAGAAGATTGTGGCGCGGCTGAGAGCTATGTCTCCTTTATACGAGGATTACATGAAAAAACAGGCGTCGGCGCACGCATAACGTGTGCAGCAGGACGCATAATATTTGAGATACGGGCTGAAAGGAGCAAAATACATGTATTCAGAAAAAGTAATGGATCATTTCGAGCATCCGAGAAACGTCGGAGAAATAGAGAATGCAAGCGGCATGGGAACGGTTGGTAACGCGAAATGCGGCGATATTATGAGGATTTATCTTGATATAGACGACAACCAGATTATCCGTGATGTTAAGTTCAAGACCTTTGGCTGCGGCGCCGCAGTGGCGACCAGCAGTATGGCAACCGAGCTTGTAAAAGGCAAATCCGTGCAGGACGCTATGCAGATTACGAATAAAGCCGTGATGGAAGCACTTGACGGATTGCCCCCAGTTAAGGTACACTGTTCTTTGTTAGCAGAAGAAGCAATCCATGCGGCGCTCTGGGATTATTCAGAGAAGCATGGTATCAAAATAGAAGGACTGACTAAGCCAAAGACAGACATCGGTGAGGAAGAAGTCGAAGAAGAGTACTGATACATGGAAAAGAAAAAAGTTGTAGTCGGCATGTCCGGAGGAGTTGACTCCTCCGTGGCGGCCTGGCTTTTGAAGGAACAGGGATATGACGTAATCGGTGTGACGATGCAGATCTGGCAGGATGAAGAGCCGGAGATTCAGGAGGAGAACGGGGGCTGCTGCGGGCTGAGCGCGGTGGACGACGCCAGAAGAGTGGCGGAGAACCTGGGGATTCCATACTACGTCATGAATTTTAAAAGAGAATTTAAAGAAAATGTAATGGACTATTTTGTGCAGGAGTATATCGAGGGAAAGACTCCCAATCCCTGTATTGCCTGCAACCGTTTTGTGAAATGGGAGTCACTGCTCAAGAGGAGTATAGACATCGGGGCTGATTACATTGCCACCGGCCATTATGCCAGAATCGAGCAGCTTGAGAACGGCCGTTATACCCTGCGCAAATCTGCGACAGCGGCGAAGGACCAGACGTATGCACTGTACAATCTGACCCAGCATCAGCTTTCCCATACGCTTATGCCGGTCGGTGAATACACGAAGGATGAGATTCGCGGGATGGCGGACAAGATTGGACTGAACGTGGCCCATAAGCCGGACAGCCAGGAGATTTGTTTTATCCCGGATCACGATTACGCTAAATTTATTGAGGAAAATACCGATTGCCGTTTACCGGAAGGCAATTTTGTAGATAAAGACGGCCGTGTACTTGGCCGCCATAAGGGCATTACGCACTATACGGTCGGACAGAGGAAGGGACTGAACCTCGCGCTTGGCCGTCCCGTATTCGTGACCGAAATCCGCCCTGATACGAATGAAGTAGTAATAGGAGACAATGAGGACGTTTTTTCCAGAAGACTTACCTGCGGTAAGCTGAACTGGATGGCAGTGGAAGGACTTCCTGACGATGGAATGAAAGTGACTGCCAAAATCCGTTACAGCCATAAGGGCGCACCCTGCATGATCCGAACAATCGGTGAGGATCTGGTGGAGTGCGTATTTGACGATCCACAGAGAGCGGTGGCGCCGGGACAGGCCGTAGTATTCTACGATGGAGAATATGTTGTCGGAGGAGGTACTATTTTATGATAAAAGCAGCAGGATGCAGGGGGGCGGCAATACTGTTAAGCTTATTCCTGCCGGCGGCTGCCGTCACAGGCTGCGGCGGTAAATACGAGCAGGTACCGCTGCCGGCCCGGGAGGAAACGCAGGTCTCAGAGTCAGAGGACGCTCAGGCGCCGGGTGAGAGCGTGGAAGGCGCACAGGAAGGTGAAGCCGGGGAAAGCAGGATGCTTGTGCTGGAAGATGCCCAGGACGTGCAGGCGGCACAGGAAGCGGACGGCGCCGCGGTGGCAGAGATGAGCTCTTTGGAGAGCGGATTGACGACTGCCAACGGTTTTACGGAAGTGGATGAGACTGTTTATATCCTGGAGGATAAGGTCAATCTCCGTAAGGGATGCGGAACGCAGTTCAGCATTGTAACACAGCTTAATACAGGCGACAGCATCAAGAGAACCGGATACAGCGATGGCTGGAGCAGGGTAGTATACAAGGATAAGGAATGCTATGTCATGTCTGAATTCCTTTCCAAAGAGGATCCGACGGGAGCAGGCGGCGAGAATGTGATGGCGCTGGAAAACCAGCCGGTGCAGGCCGGCGCGGATGGTTCAGCGGCTGCAGGCGGACGGGTCGTGGCCATCGACGCAGGCCATCAGGCTAAAGGGAATTCCGAAAAGGAACCAATCGGTCCCGGCTCATCGACAATGAAGGCCAAGGTGGCGGCCGGCGCGGAGGGGATCAGCACGAAACTGCCGGAATATAAACTGACGCTTTCGGTGTCCCAGAAGCTTAGGCGGATTCTGGAAGAACGCGGATACAAGGTCATTATGATACGAGAGTCGAATGATGTGAACTTAAGCAATGCGGAGAGGGCGGAGATAGCCAACAAGAGCGGCGCTTCCATCTTTGTGCGGGTTCATGCCAATTCGCTGGACAACAATAGCGTACACGGAACATTGTCCATGTGCCAGACGGCCAAAAATCCCTATAACGGGAATCTCCATGCTAAAAGCTATTCATTGTCAAAAAAGATAACGGATTACGTCTGTGCGGCAACCGGATTCAAGAACAGAGGTGTGCAGGAGACCGACAGCATGAGCGGTATTAACTGGTGCACAATACCGGTGACGATTATTGAGATGGGCTTCATGAGCAATCCGGAAGAAGACCAGAAGATGGCGCAGGACGATTACCAGGAGCTGATTGCGGCGGGAATAGCCAACGGTATTGACGCTTATTTCAACGAATAGCCGGTACGGCAGGATAAGTTTATCCGCCCTGCTGCCCATACTTTCATAAAATAGAAGAATAAAATAGAAGACGGTTTGCAGGGGCCTGCGGCATAATTTCCGCAGAGTCCTGCAAACCGTCTTTTTATGTGGTTTTACATATCATTTACCTGGTTAAACTCGCGTTCCGGCATCCAATATGATATACTGCATTTAAGCTACAAAATACGGCTATACATATAGGAGGTAATAACGTGACGAATCAAAAGAAAAGAAGATTTCTGTCTCTGCTTCTGACTCTTTTAACGGCCTGCTCCCTTATCGCGGGAACCCCGCTGACAGCGGCAGGAGCCCAGATAAGCGCCCGGGGCAGCGGGAATGAACGGGCAATCCCGTCGCAGGATATTGTAATTCTCTACACCAATGATGTGCATTGCGGTATTGATGATAATATCGGTTACGCCGGACTGGCTCTTTACAAGAGGCAGATGAAGAGGGAGACGCCCTATGTGACACTGGTGGATGCAGGCGACGCGATCCAGGGAGCACCTATCGGAACATTGTCGGACGGCGGTTATCTGATTGATATCATGAATAAGGTCGGATATGATTTTGCCGTGCCGGGAAATCATGAATTTGACTACAGGATGCCCAGATTCCTGGAATTGGCAGGGAAGCTGGACTGTGGGTACTACTCCTGCAATTTTACAAGTCTGGCAACGGGAAAGCCGGTATTTGCCCCATATAAGATGTTTTCTTACGGAGACACGCAGGTGGCTTTTGTCGGGATCTGCACACCGGAGAGTTTTACCAAATCATCCCCGGCTTATTTTCAGGATGGGGCCGGAAATTGTCTGTACGGATTCTGTGAGGACAATACAGGCGAGGCACTCTACAGCCGGATCCAGGAGACTGTGGACGCAGCCAGGGCGGCAGGTGCGGATTATATTATTGCCGTGGGCCACCTCGGTGAGAACGGGATAACAGAGCGCTGGTCATCCGACCGGGTGGTTGCCGCAACGAGTGGAATTGACGCCTTAATTGACGGCCATTCTCATGAAACGGTTCCTGCTAAAATGGTGAAAAATAAAGAGGGCAGGGAGATTCTTATCACTCAGACGGGGACGAAGCTTGAAAATATAGGTAAGATGACAATTAAAACAGACGGAACCATTAAAGCGGAGCTGGTTGCCCAGGTTCCCGGAGATTCACCGCAGGTCGAATATACGGTCAAAAAGGGAGATTCCCTGAGCCGGATTGCAAAACGAGAACTTGGCTCATATGACCGCTGGACGGAGCTTTATGCCGCCAACAGAAGTCTTATTACAGATCCGGATCTGCTCAGGACGGGAATGAAATTAGTAATACCCGGCAGTGTCCTGATCAATGCAGAGGGGAAGGCGGTCGATTATGCAACAGATGCATATATTAAGGGCATCGAGAAACAGTACCAGGAGACACTGAAGGTGGTTCTCGGGTACTCAGACTATAATCTGACGACTCTGAATCCGGCAACCGGACAACGGGCGATCAGGAATGCCGAGACGAATCTGGGGGATTTGACTGCCGATGCATACCGCATGGTTTTGGGAGCCGATATAGGACTTAGCAACGGAGGCGGAATCAGAGCCGATATCAAGACAGGAAACATTACATATAATGATACACTTGCCGTATTTCCTTACGGTAACATGGGGTGTGTTGTGGAGGCCACAGGCCGCCAGATCAGGGATGCTCTTGAAATGGCTTCCAGGAATTACCCGGAGGAAAGCGGAGGATTCCTGCAGGTGTCCGGACTTACATATCGGATCGATCCATCCGTACCATCCGGCGTAAAGGTGGATGATAAGGGGAATTTTATAAAAGTGGACGGCGCTTACCGTGTGGCGGATATCCTCGTTGATGGAGAACCGCTTGATTTGGACCGGATTTACACGGTCGCATCCCATAACTATATGTTGAAAGAGGGCGGCGACGGTATGGTGATGTTTGGCGGCTGTAACGTCATTCAGGATGATGTAATGGTAGATGTGGACATTCTTTCAGCCTATATTAATAATCAGCTCGGCGGCAGTGTGGGCGCCGATTATGCTGAACCGGCCGGCCAGGGAAGAATCGTAATCCGATAAGAGAAAGGAACTGAATAATACTAAAATAATGGGTGACAAATTCAAAAATATTTAGTATAATATCAAAGGTGCAGTTGTGGTACAAACGGCTGCACCTTACAATATGGAGATGTACCCAAGTGGCTGAAGGGTCCGCACTCGAAATGCGGTAGGTCGGGTAACCGGCGCGAGGGTTCAAATCCCTCCATCTCCGTCTAAGGAAAAAGCTGCATTCCCGCCTGTGATTCAAGGCGGGGAATGCAGCTTTTTTAAATATACCGCAGTGGTTTTAATTGTCTCCCTCCGCCACGATTTCTTCCAATACCCGGATTAAATCGAAAACTGTTTCCAGGCGGACGTTGCGCTCCAGGATACAGTTTTTTAAATCGATGGACAGAGACTCAAATTTGTCCCGGACTGCCGGGGATACATAGGATGCCATATTATCACCTCGGTATTAGGGTGGCACTGAGCCGGGATTTTATACGTTTTCTATTTTTTATTATTTTCCAAGCATCTTCTTCAAATCTTCCTCCGGCGTTCCGGTCGGTGAAATCTGGAACTGTTCCACCAGATATCCCAGTACATTCTCCGAGAGGAATGCCGGGAGAGTCGGACCAAGATAAATATTCTTGATTCCGAGATGGAGCAGTGACAGCAGGATGCAGACGGCTTTCTGTTCATACCAGGACAGCACCAGGGTCAGCGGAAGGTCATTTACGCTGCAGCCGAACGCTTCAGCCAGCGCGGAAGCCACACGGATGGCGCTGTATGCATCGTTGCACTGTCCCATATCCATCAGGCGGGGCAGGCCGGAGACTGTGCCAAGGTCCAGGTCATTGAACCTGTATTTGCCGCAGGCGAGTGTGAGGATGATGCTGTCATCGGGAGCCAGTTTTACAAATTCCGTGTAGTAATTTCTTCCGGGCCGTGCGCCGTCACAGCCTCCGACCAGGAAGAAATGGCTGACGGCTCCGGTTTTTACCGCGTCAACGACTTGATCTGCGGCCGAGAGAACGGTTCCGTGGCCAAAACCGGTTGTCACTTCTTTTCCGCCGTTGATTCCGGTGAATTCCCTGCCCTCCGCGTAGCCGCCGAGTTCCAGCGCCTTTTCGATAACAGGGGTAAAATCCTTATCTTCATCAATATGGACGAGGCCGGGCCAGGCTACCACTTCTGTCGTGAATACGCGGTCGGAGTAGCTTTCCTTAACCGGCATCAGGCAGTTGGTAGTGAACAGAACGGGAGCCGGGATACCGGCAAATTCTTTCTGCTGGTTCTGCCATGCGGTTCCGAAATTTCCTTTCAAATGCGGATGTTTTTTTAGAAGAGGATATGCGTGGGCCGGGAGCATTTCCCCATGGGTATAAATATTGATGCCTTTTCCTTCCGTCTGTTCGAGAAGGAGCTTTAAGTCATATAAATCATGGCCGCTGATGACAATGAACGGGCCTTTTTCCACTGTGAGCGGGACTGTGGTGGGAATCGGGGTGCCGAATGTTTCAGTATTGGCCCGGTCAAGTAATTCCATACAGCGTAAATTGACCTCGCCTGTTTCCAGCACGATGGGAAGCAGTTCCTCCATTCCCCAGTCTTCTCCGATAGAAAACAGCGCTTTTAAGAAAAAGCGGTTTACAGTCTCATCACTGTATCCGAGAACCATGGCGTGGTAGGCATAGGCCGCCATTCCGCGGATCCCGAAAAGAATCAGTGATTTTAAGGAGCGGATGTCCTCGTCCCCGTACCACAGTCCGGCCATGCCGTAATCATTATTTTGGCCGCAGGGGGCGCCGCAGCCCCGGCAGCCCGGAACAATGGCGGCTTTTTCTTCCTGTACCCGGCGTATCATCTCCCTGATGGAATCGCCGTCAAAACTTACATTGGTAACAGTGGTAAAGAGTCCTTCCAGAATAATGCGGCTGGTCCTGCCTGTGACAGGTACGTCCCGGCAGGCACGGGCCAGGCCGATTAGGGCTCCTGTCAGTTCATCCTGAAGTGCGGATACGGAAGAGGTCTTACCGCAGACTCCGGCGTTTCCGGTACATCCGCTGCAGCCGGCAGTCTGCTCACATTGGAAACAAAACATTTTATTTTTATCATTCATCATTTTTCGTCCTTTTCATATGGGAATACGGCAACGAGTAACATCTCTAATCCAGAATCCGTCCGTCTGTGGAAATTGTGACAATCTGCCAGGGAATAAATTTCCCGCTGGCTAACAGCGCATTTTTTGCTGCATGTTCGATTCCGCCACAGCAGGGAACTTCCATGCGGACAACGGTCACACTTTTGATATCGTTGTTTTTAATAATTTCCGTCAGTTTCTCAGAGTAGTCCACGGAGTCCAGCTTCGGACAGCCGATCAGGGTGATTTTTCCCTTGATGAATTCGCTGTGGAAATTGGCGTAAGCGTAGGCGGTACAGTCTGCCGCAATCAGAAGTTTGGCGCCGTTAAAATAAGGAGCCTTTACCGGGACAAGTTTAATCTGTACCGGCCATTGGGACAACTGGCTTGTCAAAACGGCAGAGCAGCCCTTCCGGTCCTCGTCCGGCGCCGTTTCGGCATTGCTTCTATCGGCCGACGGTTCCGCCTTCATCGAAGGCCGGGGAATTGCGCGGCTCTGTGAGCCGGGGCAGCCGCAGGGGCTGCGGTAT
>OCAE01000486.1_pt1 | contig 25436 bp, 27 predicted proteins | sample 1495581 | NCBI WGS metagenome assembly OCAE01 (sample SAMEA2580278, study PRJEB22360) | human gut metagenome | biome: human gut; feature: human-associated habitat; material: faeces | place: Denmark | collected 2008/2010 | reverse complement strand
TAGGTATCATCCCCCCGGCTTAACCCCCTGAGGAAAACCCGGTAGCCGGTGTACCGGCAGAAGGCGGTGATACCGCTGCTGAATCCCCGCTGATAAAAATGATGCCGGAAACCGACATCGCCGCCGCAGCCGCTGACGTCCCTGATGAACTGGCAACCACCGCCGCGCAGGTCCGTGATGCCGTCAGTACCGTCAGACAGGATCCGGATAACCGGATGACGCTGGTGTCTGATAAAGCGCGGAATGCACCGCCGGCCTCAGCACCGCAGCCGGCTGAAGTCTTATCCGGTAAACCTGCTGAACCTGTGGTACCGGTATACGGTAATATGCAGACGGATGAATCTGTTGTCAGTCATGAAAATACCCTTGCCGAAAAAACAACATTACTGCCGGCAGGGATTGCGGAAACCCGGCCTGCAACCATAACACCGGCCGCATCAGCCCCGGTTCCTGTATCAGTATTGCCTCAGACAACCGGAACGGCTGAATGGCAAAAATCACTGGGACAGCAGATTGCGCTTTTCGCCCGTAATGGTATCCAGCATGCGGAACTGCGGTTACATCCGGAAGAGCTCGGCGCGGTGCAAATCAGTATGCGGATGAATAATGAGCGCATGAATATTCATTTCATCGCTGAGCACGCGCATGCCCGTGATGCCCTGGAAAACGCCCTGCCGAATTTACGCCAGTCGTTAAATGAATCCGGGATCCAGCTCGGACAAAGCCATATCGGCGCAGATTCAGGAACCACGCCGGGCGATAAGCGGGCAGGAACACCTGAACGGATCAGAAAAGAAGATCCGGATATTCAGGAAGAGCATGAAGAACCGGCACCGGCAACGCAATTAACTTATTATCGTAATGGTATCAATACTTTCGCCTGACGATAAGCGAATCAACCCTTAAACTGCCGGCATTAATTTTCGCTTTTCACTGAATTGTCTAACTGATGAGATGTAATAAGATACACATCTCATCTTTATTGCCATTTTTGGCATACAGATTTTTATACAGGAATTAATTCAAGAATGGCCAGGAAGAAACAAAAAAAAAGTGAAGGAAAATCTAAGTTTCCATTTCTTTTACTATTAATGATGAGTCTGACTATCTCTGCAATCGCATTTGCAGGGTATATGTGGTTTGAACATCAGAAAGTAAAAGATACATTAATGAATACTGCATCGGAAACTGTAGCCAGACCAGCTGTTGTCTCACCTGAGCCGATTTATTTTCCTCTGGAAGCCTTTACGATCAGCCTGAAACCATCAGTGCCGGGAAGTCCTAAGATTTTATATATCGGCCTGACGCTGAGACTGGCGAACGAAACGTCAAAACAAAATATTGAGAAATTTTTACCGGAAATCCGCAGTCGTTTACTGATGTTATTTTCTCATCAGGAACCGGGTGATTTATTAAACGACGAAGGTAAGCAGCGTTTGATGTCTGAAATTAAAGATGTAATAAATAAGTCTTTGAACGGTCAGGACAGCATACAGATAACAGATGTCTTATTTAATGCATTTATACTACGGTAATATTTATGTCTGATAGTTTTTTATCCCAGGCTGAAATTGATCTGCTGTTAAATGGTGAAAACCAGGGAGAAAACAGCAGTTCTGAAGATAAGCTGAATCTTGATGCGAATATCAAGCCTTACGATCCGAATACACAACGCCGTGTTATTCGTGAACGTCTGCATTCACTTGAGATCATCAATGAACGTTTTGCACGGCAGTTTCGCAGCGGCTTATTTAATTTATTACGCCGTAGCCCTGACGTCTCTGTAGGCGGGATAAAAATTCAGCCTTATCATGAGTTTGCCCGTAACCTTCCGGTGCCGACAAACCTGAACTTAGTGCATCTGAATCCTTTGCGCGGGACCGCATTATTCGTTTGTTCGCCTAATCTGGTCTTTATTGCCGTTGATAACCTGTTTGGCGGGGATGGTCGTTTTCCGACAAAAGTTGACGGCCGTGAATTCACCCCGACAGAACAACGCATAATTAACCGCATGCTGAACATGGCATTACAGGCCTATGATGAAGCCTGGAGTTCTATTTTTCCGCTGAAAACAGAATATGTCCGTTCTGAAATACAAGTGAAATTTACAAATATCACATCATCACCAAATGATATTGTGGTCACTACACCGTTTTATGTTGAGGTGGGATCACACAGTGGTGAGTTTGATATTTGTATTCCTTTCAGCATGATTGAACCTATCAGAGAATTACTGATGAACCCGCCGCTGGAAAATTCCCGGCAGGAAAATACAAACTGGCGTAACACACTCGCGCAGCAGGTAAAAAATACTGAGCTCGAACTGGTGTCAACGTTAGTGAATATTCCGACACGTCTTTCTGATGTATTAAAAATGAAGAAGGACGACATTATTTCATTTGATAAACCCGATTTAATTGAAGCTGCTGTTGACGGAGTTCCCGTACTGTCAGCGAAATATGGCTGCAGAGAAAATCAGTATGCTTTACAAGTCGAGAATCTCATTCCCTCGGCTTTATTATCATTTACAAAGGAATAGTTGAAAAATGAGTGATAACGAAACTTCACCAACCGGAAATCAGGATAATTTAGATGACCTGTGGGGAAGTGCTATGAGTGAGCAGTCCGCAGCTGAGACATCAGAGCAGAATAAAACATCCAATGCGGCGACTGACCATATCACAAACAGCTTCCCTGAAGATCTCAATCTGATTCTGGATATTCCGGTAAACATGACCGTTGAACTCGGAAGAACAAAGATGACGATTAAAGAACTTCTGAGGTTAAACCAGGGGTCAATCGTTTCACTGGACGGTCTGGCCGGTGAACCTCTTGATATTTTAATTAACGGCTACCTGATTGCCCAGGGTGAAGTCGTCGTTATCTCGGATAAATTTGCGATACGTATTACCGATATTATTACGCCTTCCGAACGGATCCATCGTCTGAGCCGATAATGACAACACAAGTACAATCAACAACGCAGACAACAACACCGGAAGGCCCTGTATTTACACCCGGGGGCCTTATCAGTGAGGTGGGAGGAGGATTAGTCCTGGTACTTCTCCTTTTCGTTGTTGGTGCGTGGGTAGCTAAACGGTTACGTTTTTTTTCCGGAAAAACCGGCAACGGATCAAACCTGGTTACCGTCAGACATAACCAGCTTATCGGACAACATGGCCGGTTAGTCGTCGTTGAATTCAATGAACAATTGTTATTATTAGGTGTCTGTCAGCAAAATATGCAATGTCTGGCCACAATGGAAAAACCGGCTGAAGAACTATCAGATCCTGTCCCGGCACCCTTCAAAAACATACTGAAAGGACTGACCGCCGGGAAAAGCGGAGCTGATAAAAATGATGCGTAAACATTACATTATTCCTGTACTGACAGCGGTATTTTCACTGTTACTCCCTCAGATCGCCTGGGCTGCAAACAGTGATCTCCTGCTGATGCGGGACGGTCATTCGGAAGGCTGGTCATTACCGGTTCAGACACTGGTTCTGTTAACGTCACTGACATTTTTACCGGCCTGTTTACTGCTGATGACCGGGTTTACCCGGATTATCATCGTGCTGGGATTATTACGCAGTGCGCTGGGAACACCATCAACACCCCCAAACCAGGTCTTATTAGGTCTCGCATTATTTTTGACCTTTTTTGTTATGGCACCTGTGTTCAGTGATGTGTATGAAAATGCCTGGGTACCGCTGTCAGAAGATAAAATCACGATGGAAGAAGCGCTGCCGAGAGCGGAACAGCCTTTCAGGGCGTTTATGCTGGAACATACCCGTGAAAGTGATTTAGCGCTGTTTACCCGTATAGCCAAACATGATAACTACGCGACACCGCAGGATGTACCGCTGCGGGTTCTGATGCCGGCATTCGTTATCAGTGAACTGAAAACCGGATTTCAGATAGGTTTTACCGTTTTCATTCCTTTTCTGATCATTGACCTGGTGGTTGCCAGCGTACTGATGGCATTAGGTATGATGATGGTTCCGCCTGCGACAATTTCTCTCCCCTTCAAGCTGATGCTCTTCGTGCTTGTTGACGGCTGGCAGCTGGTCATGGGATCGCTGGCACAAAGCTTTTACAGTTAAATTTAAGGAAGCAGTATGACACCAGAAAGTATTATGGGTATGGGCTATGAGGCCATCAAAGTCGGCCTGATTATTGCGCTTCCTCTGCTTCTGACCGCCCTGGGTACGGGTCTGGTTGTCAGTATTCTGCAGGCATCAACCCAAATCAACGAAATGACGTTGTCATTCATCCCTAAAATTTTAATGATCGTTGTTGTCGGTATTATGCTTGGCCCTAAAATGCTGGTGATTTTCCTGGATTATATGCATACCCTTTATACCAATATTCCGGGTTCAGTGGGGTAACCCTTGCTCTCGCTTTCCGTTCTCAGTTTATACCCCCTGATTAACCAATACTTTTGGCCGTTTTTACGTATTCTTGCCGTATTCAGTTCATCGCCGATTTTTAATGAAAAAGAAATCAATAAAAAAACCAAAATCGCACTGGCGATGATACTGACGTTACTGGTTGCGCCCGGCCTTCCTCAGACACAGGTCAATATATTTTCAATCGATGCGTTATGGGTCGGTATCCAGCAAATACTGATTGGCGTGGCCATGGGGCTGACAATACAGTTTATTTTCATTGCTATCCGCCATGCCGGGGAAATTATCGGTTTGCAGATGGGTCTTTCGTTTGCAACGTTTTATGACCCTTCAGGCGGACAAAACATGCCTGTTATCTCACGTATTCTGAATTTACTGGCAACACTGCTTTTCCTCGCCTTCAACGGTCATCTGATGCTGATTGATGCACTGGTTATGAGTTTCGATGCGATACCTATCCAGCACAAACTTCTGAGATCAGAAGGGTTTATGATTTTTGTGCAGACATCGGGATTAATTTTCACCAGCGGCATGATCCTGGCTCTGCCTATTGTCAGCGTATTGCTTTGTCTTAACCTGATTATGGGTATACTCAACCGGCTGACACCACAGTTATCAATATTTGTCGTTGGTTTTCCGCTGTCATTAAGCATTGGTATGCTGTCACTGAGTTTACTGATGTACTCGTTCTCTCCTTTCTTTCAGAGATTGATTAACGCCATTTTTGAAAACCTGTCATCGGTACTGATAGGATTCAGTGTGGTATAAGATTTCTCACACCACTATAATTTTATTATTGATTATGTTACATCTGGAAAAATATTTACTCTTATCCGGACGCTTCTGTATATATTTTCATTCCGACATTTAGTCTCCTTATTTCCCTGCCGATATATACTTATGGGAGATGATATATACGGAATGAAAACCTATAAATTGGGTATATTTCCATCAATTATCTCTTTGAATTAGTTACCGCACGGCACACTTCGGATAAAATTGTTTATTCACATAATAACAACATTTATATGTTATATATAAATAAACAATGAATTAATTTACATCCGGTGAAGACAATACTTAAACCAGAGGTTTTACATGTTAAAAAGAATAAAAACATCACGATTTTTATTATGTTTTGTTTTGATATTAATGATATCGCAGTTAATAACCGGAACTTTTTTTTACACATCTATCGTTAATATAGGAAATGATTTTTCTGCTGTTATTTCGATAAAACAACGAATTGATCTGGTTAATGATTCAGCAGCAAATTTACAACAAGCAAGGCTTGATGCATCCCGTGCAGCCGCCAGGTTTGATAACAACCGGATTGCGCAGGGAGAAGCGATTTTAAGCACCGCCATGGCCGCACTGAAAAAATCCAAAGAAGAGTGGGATACTGCTGACGCTATTCCAAGCCGGGTCAATCCTGAATTGCTGAGTGAGTTATCAAAAAACTATAATGCATATCATCTGAGCATTGAAAAAATGCTGAATATATTAAAAAACAACGCCATGGAAGAATTTCACAATTATGATATAACACCTCAGCGTGAAGCTTTTGATAAAATTTACTCAAAATACCTTAGCGACGTTGATTTAATTGTATCAGAAATGAATGATTCCGTTGATGAATTCATCAAAAAAATATCATTTGTTATAATATCTTTAATATTTATCTTTTTATTAATAATATTAGCTATTTTATTTGGTTTTAAAAAACTTTTAACATCACCACTTGACCGGGCGATAAATTATATACATGACATTTCAAACGGAAACCTGACAAACAATATTGATAAGTCCGGATTCAATGAAATATATCTGCTGACAGATGCATTAGATAATATGCAAAACTCACTGGCTGATATTGTCGATAATGTCCGTTCCGGAACCGATGCGATTTATACCGGTATCAGCGAAATCGCCACAGGAAACAATGATCTGTCCTCCCGTACGGAACAGCAGGCTTCAGCACTGGAAGAAACCGCAGCCAGTATGGAAGAACTGACATCCACGGTAAAACAAAACGCAGAGAATGCCCTTCAGGCCAGCCACTTATCACAGAATGCGTCAGACACGGCCCGCAAAGGTAGTCTGGTGGTTGACAGCGTTGTGCAGACCATGCGGGATATTTCAGGCAGTTCGCAGAAAATTTCAGATATTATCAGTGTGATCGACGGCATTGCCTTCCAGACCAACATTCTGGCACTGAATGCGGCGGTGGAAGCCGCCCGTGCCGGTGAGCAGGGCCGCGGATTTGCTGTCGTTGCCGGTGAAGTACGTAATCTGGCCCAGCGCAGCGCGCAGGCGGCCCGTGAGATCAAAAATCTGATTGAAGATTCTGTCAGCCGTGTGGATGTGGGGTCAAAACAGGCGGAAAGTGCCGGTGAAACCATGACTGAGGTTGTCAGCGCCGTTACCCGGGTGACCGATATTATGGGCGAAATTGCCTCGGCATCGGAAGAACAAAGCCGTGGTATTGACCAGGTCGGCCGGGCGGTATCAGAAATGGATACTGTTACTCAGCAGAATGCGGCACTGGTACAGGAGTCCGCTTCCGCTGCCGCCGCACTGGAAGACCAGGCCGGCAGACTGACTGATGCGGTCGCGATCTTCAATATCCGGAATGCCCTGCAAAGCCCGGTACACAAAACAAGGGCCTCCTCTTTTGTTACGAATACGCAGGTAACGCCGCATCATGCCATGCCGGCGGGTGGCAAAGAAAAATACGAGGAAGAGTGGGAAGCGTTCTGAGGAACATCCGTTAGGATGTTATCTGATATAGCGGGTTAAACGTTACCGGACAGGTATCAGGATTTGATCCTTATACCTAATCCGGTAACACTCAGACGTTATTCATGCCATTAAATCAGGCATTGCAGGGTCATTAAAATGTTTCCCAGTCATCGTCTGAGCTGTCTGTTTTTTTCTTCACTACAGGTGACGGCACCGGTATATTTTTACTGCTGTGATTCCGGAGATTCAGAGCGGATGCCTGAATGTTAAACACCGCTACCGCCTGAGTTAACCGGCTCGCCTGCTCTTCAAGTGATCCGGCAGCCGCTGCGGATTGCTCTACCAACGCCGCATTCTGCTGAGTCACTCTGTCCATCTCAACAACCGCCACGCCAACCTGATCAATACCACGGCTTTGCTCATCAGACGCTGAAGCAATCTCGCCCATAATATCGGTCACCCGGGTGACAGCACTGACGATTTCGCCCATGGTTTCACCGGCGCGTTCAACCAGAACGGATCCGGCATCGACTTTACTGACGGAATCCTCAATCAGGCTCTTGATCTCGCGGGCCGCCTGCGCGCTGCGCTGGGCCAGATTACGTACTTCACCGGCAACGACAGCAAATCCGCGGCCCTGCTCACCGGCACGGGCGGCTTCCACCGCCGCATTCAGTGCCAGAATGTTGGTCTGGAACGCGATACCATCGATCACGCTGATGATATCAGCAATTTTTTGTGAGCTGCCGCCGATATCACGCATCGTATCGACCACATCGTCCACAACCTTGCCACCGCGCTGAGCGGTATCAGAGGCCGTCTGAGCCAGGTTACTGGCCTGACGGGCATTTTCCGCATTCTGACGTACCGTTGCCGTTAATTCTTCCATACTGGCTGCGGTTTCCTCAAGGGATGCCGCCTGCTGTTCAGTACGGGCCGACAGGTCGTTATTACCGGCAGAAATTTCACTTGCACCGTTGTAAATCGCATTAGCACCATCACGGACATCACTGACCGTATTTGCAAGTTCAACCTGCATATGACGTAATGCATCACCTAATTGCCCGATTTCATTCTTCCCGGTAACATCAATCGTTCTGATCAGATCGCCTTTGGCAATATACTGAATACTTTCAACAATACGGTTTAATGGTGAAATCAGTATCCGGCGGATACCTAACCACACTAAGCTGATAATAATAAATACACTGACAATAATGGCCAGAAGTATCCATATAGAACGGTTATATTCTATAGTATTCTCTTCAACGACTTTATTATAAAGAACACTGTTTAACTGCATATAATCATTATATTGATTTTCAAACGCATCCTGGAAATCCTGCGTCGGCTGAGCAATATATTCATCTATTTTTTCAGCGCGTAAAAAATTCACCAAACTACGCTGAGCGCCAAGATATTTATTATATTCATCTTCAAGATATTTTGAATTATCATTTTCCAGTGTTGTCGGTAATGATTTAAACAGCGCCCACTGTTTTTCAGCATCTGCCATTGATTTTTCAGCAGAACTGATAAATTCCTGTGATTCCGGTGTTATTTTATCATTATTACGCAACAGCCGTGATGATGCCCGGCTCAGTTCCATTCTGGATTTTAATAAATCAATCCAGACATCACCAAGGGCATCTGAACGTGCTTTTAAGTTATTAATCATGGTAAATTTTTCATTGTCATTCTTTACAGTCTGTAAGAAAAATCCACCGGAGACTAATTGCAACATACAAAAAATACCCAAAACAAGCAGTATGCTTGTCAGAATTCTTATTCTACTTAACATTTTTACCCTTTACCTCTATAGTAATTAAACAATTAAAATTTTCATTTTAAAATAAAGCAGCCATCCATTACGCATTATTTTACAGCCAAACTTTTTTAAAAATATAAAACTATAAATCTAATTTTAATTACCGCAATTAAACCAAAAAAACAGAAATATAATTAATTGTAAAACCAGGAAACAACCAAATAAATCATGAAGCTATCGCCTCATAACCATAATATAAGGATGGTTATTCTTATTGATCACCAACCTTACTATTACTATCAAAACCGTCATCTTATTAACAGATAGGAGACCAAAACCATATAAATCCAAGTGATTCAGAAAGATAGCCTCTTACCACTCACACTTGTCACACTGACACTATCGGGAATTACACAAAAAAATATATTTAAAATAACGGAATGATGTCATTTCATTATTGATATTTAATTATTATCAATAAAATTATTTTATAAAATCAAATCACTACTAAGATTTTTCTTAACCGTAGTATATTACATCACAGTAAAATCCTAATCGTTTATAAACGCTCAAAAACGCCTGTTTATATTAAACTAACATCTCGTTATTTGGTTGGTTAATACTCTACCGATGTTTATAATATAAATATTGCAGAGGAGGATATTGACATGAGTTACAAAGCTGATCTAAAAGAAATGATGACAGAAATGCAGGAAATTATACATAACTATGTCGGGAACAATGCCAAAACAAAAATATCTGTAAATGAAAACAGGTTATCTATAAGCATTGGTATTGAAGGTGTTTCCGATATAGATATATCAATATCAAAAAATAAACCATCGGAAACGCATGACACCAGAAAACAATAATGGTGGTTCATCAATGATAGTGGTCAGTATTTTATGAAAAACGTTTGTCTTACCTCTGTTTGGATTCTCTGGCTTTACTTCCTGTACTCTGCGGTAACAAAAAATACCTTATGGCCTGTGCTTTTAATTTGCACTGTAATTTTGTCTGTAATAATCATTATATATAACCGGAAAAAAAACATGTTCAAGAATAAAAAAAATGTGAAACCTCAGGAAAAAAACGATCTGCAAAAAAAATCCAGTGCCATCAATGATAGTACAGATAATATCAATCTTCAGTCCGGTGACGCATCTCTCGTGCAGGAAGAAAAGCAAAAAGCACAGGAAGAACGACAAGTTACTGTTATAAGTAAAAAAACAAGTTTAACCGGTGATATTGAGTTTAACGGTGATCTGCAAATATGCGGAAAAGTAAAAGGACAGATCAAATCAACCTCAGGCACAGTCAGTATTATGCGTTCCGGGTTAGTTGAGGGTGATGTCTTTGCTGAAACCGTATTAATTGACGGATCGCTTGTCGGTTCCTGTAATGCCAAACAATTAGATATTCTTGAACATGGTGAATTAAAAGGAATTTGCCGTGTATCTAATCTGGCTATCCGTAAAGGTGGTTCGTTTATCGGACAATCTGAAGAATACGATGAAAAGAACGCAATAAAATCGTAATCACAGGATAAAAAAAGGGCGGAATATCTATTCCGCCCTTTCGTATGTATGCCGGCAAATTATATAAAAAAGATCACTATCACATCATACTAAACAATGATGTATTCTTCATGGACTGAAAAACTAACATCGATGTCTGAAGCGCCAGCTCAGCCATTACCACCTGAGTCGGCATCTTCATAATTGAATCAGGATCAGCACCAATTGTTTCCGAATAACTGGTTTCAACCTGAATTTTGGTCAGATCAGAACTGAATCCCATCTGTTCCAGTTGTTGTAAATTAGTACCAACCTCAGCCTGTACCTTACCCAGGTTATCAATGCATTTATTGATTGAACGGTTTGTATCGTCAAGCACATCCCGTAATGCTTCACGATCCGCATCCGTTTCAATAGGTTGTCTTAATGCAGTAATCGCATTATCCAGTGCCACGAACAGATCATCACCGGTTCCGCTCATAAAAACGTCGCTGCCGGTATGACCAATCTGCATTTCTGCACTGTCACCGACCTTCTGGGTCATCGCTTTATCACCGCCGACATAAGTACCATCCGGTAAAAATGGCGGAGAATCAGAATTATACCCACCAAAAATATAGTGGCCATTACTGTTCTTGCTGTTACCCAAATCCACCAGGCTATCACGGATACCTTCCAGCTCGACGGCTAATGCCTCACGGTCTGCATCTGAATAGGTATCGTTACCTGCCTGAACTATTTTTTCGGTCAGATTTTTGGTCAGAAGATTTGTAATCGAACTCAGTGCATTATCTTCATAACCTAATGCATCCTGGGCAAACATCCTTGCTGTACCGTACTGATTTATATCAGATAACGCATTCTGATAAACAATCGCCTGAGAAGCAGCGCCCGGGTCATCTGACGGTCTCAGCAGAGTTTGTAAAGCCGAGAACCGTTCAGCAATATACTGCCTGTTAACTTCCGCATTACTCATGCTGTTAACATTAGACTGATACATATAACTGGTACTAAGACGCATAATTAAACCTCTTGCTATCTCTGCTGATTAGCGAATGCTCAAAATCGTATCAAAAATAGTCACTGCCGTTTGCAGAACCTGGGCGTTGGCCTGGTAATACTCAGTGAACATCATTAAGTTCATATATTCTTCATTCATATTAACCCCGGAAACAGATTGTTTCTGGAGGGCCCATTCATTTAAGACTTTATCCGCCGTTTGCAGATTACCCTGAAGCCCTTTGGTCGTACTGCCGACGGAACTTACCATACTGGCATAGGCTTCCGTAAACGTGGCATTACCGACCATTTTTTTATCTTTTAACGCCAGTAACTCCAGCAGGTTTTCATTATTGCTGCTTTCCGCGGTATCCGGTGAGCTTGACGCTGCAATGCCTTTACCATCGGTAAGTGCAACCGTAAGGCTGCCGGCAACACCGGAAACCGGATTCATGATAAAGCTGTCACCTTCCTCCGGGGTACCATTCGGTGTTACTGATATGCCTTCAAATAACAGTTCACCATTCGGCCCCACATCAGGGGTAATGCTGCGACCGTCACTGGTCTTAACCTGCCAGTCCGTGCCGTCAAAGGTCAGGTTGTATTCAACGGCATTAACTTCACTGATATTGGTGTACGCAATATCTAACGTTGTATCACTTTGATTATTCCGGTTAGCCAGTGCAACAGGATCAGAAATATTAAAAATATCCCCGCCCGGATTACCCTCTGCGTCATAACCCTGAGCATTCACCGTATTGAACTCATTTGCCATCTGCAATGCCAGCTGGTTCAGTTCATTACGGGCAGTCACCAAATCGTTATTACGGAACTCAAATAATCCGCCAAGCTTGCCGCCGGTGAATTTCTGTTCATCCAGTAACAATGCATTGCCTGATGCATCAATATAGGCAACTTCGGTAATATTCGGATTCGACGGTGATGGTCTGGCTTCCAGCGCGTAGGCTTTATCACCGTTAACTAATGACAGGCCATTGGCCAGAGTAACGTCAACCCGCCCTGTCTGTGGATTTTCATTGACTCTGATATCAACCTGACTACTCAGTTTATCCAGTAACAGATCCCGCCGATCTAATAAATCCGCCGGTAATGTACCCGTCTGACCATATACTTTGTCGATTTCTTTATTGACGTCAGCGAGTTGCTGAGCATAACTGTTAATATCATCAACTGATTGGCTAATCTGAGTATTCGTACTTTTTTCCAGGCCATCCAGTGTGTTACTGTCAGTCCGGAACTTATAGCTGATTGAATTAAACTGAGCATAGGTTTCCTGACGTGCCGCAGGATCCGAAGGATTGCTGCTCATCTTTTGCATTGACTCAAAGATGCCGCCAAAAGCATTAGAGATATTGTTAGATAGATCGCCGAACATATTATCTATCTGGCTGACGTTTTCATAACGCGCACCCAGCGAGTTGAACTCAGAGCTTGAATTCCGTACCTGATTATTCAGGAATCCATTATAGGCACGCTGTACACCATCAACCTGAACACCGTATCCGAAAAAACCATAACTCGTCGTTTTACCGCCCGCCTCGCCCAGCATGATCATCTGACGGCTATAACCCGGCGTCAAAGCATTATTCATGTTATTACCAATGACATTTAACCCTGCCTGTGCAGAATTCAGCCCGCTGCGGGCCAGGTACATGAGATTCATTATTCACCTGCTTATGACAAATTTATTGAGTCTGATATTAAAAATATCGGCGAATTAAAAAATGACTAAACCTTTCCGGATTAAAATAATTCAAAAGCATCATTTTTATAGGCGCTGATAGCCTGACCCGTGCTGTTTTTAACCTGCTGAATAATATTAATCAGCTTACCGGAGTAATGCGGATCCGTTGCATATCCGCCGGATTGCAACGCTTTTGCCGCTATTTCAGGTGATGGGGCACTGACCACATGTTTATAACGCGGATTCTTACTCAATAAAGACGTATAATCAGATAATGCCGCAGCATAAGACGGATATACCCGGAACTCGGCTTTTACTTTCTGTTTTACACCACCGATATATTCTGTTGTGGTGATTTCTGTCCTTTCACCTTTCCAGTTCGGGGTCGCTTTGATACCAAATAAATTATGACTCGGTTTTCCGTCTTTAGTCACAATCTCTTTTCCGCCCCACCCGGATTCCAGTGCAGCCTGAGCAATAATCAGCTGGTGATGGATACCGCTTTTTCTTTCCGCTTCAATCGCCGGTGCCAGCATTCTGGAAATAAAGCTGCCTGCCGGGCTCCCTTCCGATAACCGCGCCATTGCTGCTTTAGCCTGAGGAAGAACCTGTTCCGCGCCGGCCATCAGTGCATTTCCGACTGTCCGTGACAGGCGGCCGGGCAGCTCAACGTGATTACCACCGGTCAGCTGTTCACTGCTGACCTTTTCACCGGTAAGCTGCGACACAATCAGATCAGCAAGCCCCAGTTTGCCGGTCGCGGCAATTTCCTGGGAGATTTGCTGATCGTACATCGATGTAAACATATTGGACTGAGGGCTATCCAGAAGTCCGCCTTTGAACGAGGCATCCCGCATACTTTTCAGCATCATCTGGACAAACAGCCCTTCCATCTGATTAGCAACGGCCCTGACACCCTCTGAAGAGTCACTTTTGACCGAGGCTTTTAATGTATCCAGAGAACGTAAATCAAATACAGCGTCCCGGTTCAGTAACTCATTCATCAGTTTATCTCCAGCCGTGCCCGCAGACACCCTGCACTTTTCATTGATTGCAGGATAGACATCAGATCATTCGGTGTGGCTCCCAGGCTGTTAAGCGTCCGGATCACATTATTCAAATCAGCACTGGTATTGATCCGGTGAAGGGCGCCGCCTTTATCCGTCAGTGAAACCTGTGTTTCCTGTGTTACGACAGTCTGTCCGCCGCCAAACGGGGTATCCGGCTGACTGACCTGATTCGTTCTCGAGACCTCAACAGAGAGATCGCCCTGCGCCACCGCACAGGATTCCAGCGTGACGTGTCTGTTCATAACAACTGAGCCGGTTCGTGAATTCACGATAACCAGTGCATCTCCGGCATCCACTCTCACCGGCAGGTTCTGAATTTCCGCCAGGAAACGAACCCGGGCAGCGCTGTCCATCGGTGCATGCAGTAAAATACTCCGGGCATTTTCCGGTGTCGCCGCCGCGCTGTACCGGCGGTTAATCACATCACTGATTGCCTGCGCAACGGTAAAGTTTTCCTGATTCAGCTGTAACTTAAGTACCCGCTGATTGGCAAAATCCATCGGCACTTCACGTTCGACGGTCGCACCATCACTGATACGGGCACCGTTAAGCTGATTAACCTGGACACGGGAACCGCCGCCCTGCGCCGACGCACCGGACATCAGCAGGTTTCCCTGAGCAAGGGCATACACCTGATTATCCGCCCCTTTTAACGGAGTCATTAACAGTGTTCCGCCGCGTAAGCTCTTGGCGTTCCCCATCGAGGAAACCACCACATCTATCTTTTCCCCGGGACGGGCAAACGGCGGTAAATCCGCCGTTACCATCACCGCAGCCACATTTTTAAGCTGCATATTGGTCCCCGGCGGAACCGTGATCCCCAGCTGGGATAACATGTTATTCAGACTCTGCGTCGTAAATGGCGTCTGCATCGTCTGGTCACCGGTACCATCGAGCCCGACGACCAGTCCGTATCCCATCAGCGAGTTGCTCCGGACACCTTCGATCGTCGTTAAATCACGGATTCGCTCGGCATAAACGGAGTGTGAAAAAGTCAGCGTACTTAATACGCACAACATTCCCATCCAATACCTTAAAAATATATTTTTCATGATTCACTTAATCAGAATGGAGAAATATTGAGGAATAAACGCTGCAGCCATCCCATTTGCTGCGCCTCGTTGATGTAGCCGTTACCTACGTATTCAATACGTGCATCAGAGACCTGCGTTGACACCACAGTGTTACTGCCGCTGATAGTACGGGGGTTAACCACACCGGAAAAACGAATAAACTCAGTCCCCTGATTGATGGCTATCTGTTTTTCACCCACCACACTCAGGTTACCGTTATCCAGCACCTGCCGGACCGTTACTGTAATCGTACCGCTGAAGGTATTTTTCGCTGCTGCACCACCTTTTCCGGCGAACTTACTGTCTCCGCTGATGGCCGTGTTCGCACGGTCGCCACCAAAAACACCCTGCAACATATGAGGCGTCGCATCAAAAGACAGCCCCGTTGAACCGTCACGGGAAGCACCGGCAGAAGAACTTTTGCTGGCACTGACATTTTCCTGCAACAGGATAGTCAGCGTATCCCCGATGTTACGCGGGCGGCGATCTTCAAACATCGGCTGATAACCATAATTCATCATCTGCCCTGTCTGGAAAATAGAGCCATTGGCTGCGACGGGTGAAGCCTGCTGCGGTGTGGCTGTCGTCGTTCCGGTCACCAGCGGTGTGTGCGGAAACTGCACACAGGCAGTCAGCAACAGTGGTAATGTCAGCGGGAGGATGCGGCGGGAAAGTGACTTATTCATCACGTTTTTTATCTGCCTGTCCGGCCGGGCGAAAAACAAAGTAGTTGTCATATTTTTCACTATAAGAAAGACAGTGACGGGCCATTGACATGACCCGTCACTGAAATCAAAGCTGTGCCAGACGTTGCAGCATCTGATCCGAAGTGGAAACAGCTTTACTGTTTATTTCATAAGCGCGTTGCGTCTGAATCATGCTCACCAGTTCTTCAGCAACATTGACATTGGAGGTTTCCACATAACGTTGTTTCAGCATACCTGCGCCGTTTAAGCCCGGAGTGGACTCGTTCGGTGCGCCGGAAGACTGAGTTTCGAGATAGAGGTTACCGCCCATGCTTTCCAGGCCGGTATCATTAATAAACGTAGCCAGCGTTAACTGTCCGATTTGCTGTGATCCGGTTTGTCCGTTAACCGTGATACTGACGGTACCGTCATTACCGACCGTCAGTTGTTTCACATCCTGCGGGATCATGATAGCCGGCTGAACAGGATAACCATTCGACGTCACTAACTGACCATTCTGATCCGGCTGGAAAGAACCGTCACGGGTATACGCCGTTGTTCCGTCCGGTAACAGCACCTGAAAGAATCCTTTTCCTTCAATCGCCAGATCCAGCGGATTATTGGTCTGTACCAGGCTGCCCTGGGTATGCAGACGCTCCGTGGCAACCGGACGAACACCGGTACCAATCTGCAGACCGGACGGGATCGTTGTCTGCTCCGAAGACTGAGCTCCCGGCTGACGCAGTGTCTGATACAGTAAATCTTCAAATACCGCGCGCTGACGTTTAAATCCGTTGGTACTGACGTTTGCCAGGTTATTGGAGATAACATCCATGTTCGTTTGCTGCGCTTCCAAACCTGTTTTTGCTATCCATAAAGAACGAATCATATTCCTGCTTCCTCTTCCTGTGACTAGCCGGCACTTAACAGCTGGTTAGCACTTTTGGCATTACTGTCAGCACTGGTGATCACTTTCATGTGCATATCGAAACTTCTGGCCGTGGCAATCATATCGACCATCGATTTAACCGGGCTGACGTTACTTCCCTCGAGCATTTCCGGCATCAGCTGTGCTTCCTGGTCAGCCGGTAACGGAGGTGCATCCGCAATTCCTGAGCGGAACAGGCCGTCATCGCCTCTGACCAGTGTCTGCACAGGGGCATTGACCAGCTTGATTCGTCCGACCTGAGCCAGTGCGGACGGTTCATCCCCTGCACCCTGTGCCGTGATGGTACCGTCAGAACCGATAGTCAGTGTTGATTGCGGCGGAACAGTCAGAGGACCGCCGTCACCCATCAGAGGACGTCCGCGCACCAGTAATTGCCCTTCACTGTCAATTTCAATATTCCCGTTGCGGGTATATCCTTCCCCGCCGTCCGGCAGTTCAACCGCCAGCCAGATATCCTGAGGCAGTGCAACATCCAGTGCGCGCCCGGTCATATTGACAGGCCCCATTGCCGAACTGGATCCGGGGGTTGATTCAACAACCAGTGTCCGCGTTTCAACAGTCGGGCCGATAACAGGCACTGCACGATAGGCAGAAATCTGCTCCCGGAAACCGGTTGTTGATGCGTTAGCAAGGTTATTACTGGTAACAGCCTGACGATTAAGGGCGGCATTCGCGCCGCCCAGAGCTGTATAAATAACGTTATCCATAATTTATGTCAGCTTATGTTGACCAGTGTCTGTAACAGCTCAGACTGCGTCCGGATAGTCTGGGAGTTGGACTGGTAGTTACGCTGGAAAACAATCATGTTGACCATTTCCTGGCTGAGATCGACGTTGGATGCCTCAAGGCGTTGCCCGTAGAGCTTACCCAGATTTCCGGTCCCTGAAATACCGGTTGTCGGCTGGCCGGATGACGGTGTTTCACTCCAGCAGTTATTACCTTCCGGCGTCAGTCCGCCCGGATTGGTAAAATTGCTCAGCAGAATCTGTCCCACGGTCTGACGCTGACCATTGCTGTAAGAGGCAATCACTTCACCGTTTTCACCGATAATGAAGCCGTTCATCTCACCCGGCGCATAACCTGTCGTGCTCGGGCTTTTCATTGAGGTGTCCGACGCCTGCTGGGTCATCCCGGTCAGATCCAGCTCAAAATCCAGCGCCTCCGCACCATTGTACGGATCACCTTTGACACCCAGTTTGACCGGCGTCTTTAACTGGCCTGATGTATCGAATTCAAGGGTTGTTTCCTGCCAGGCCGGATTAGTTGTCGGTGATGTGGTATCCATAGAATAGGCTGTCCACTCGTTATCACCGGTCTTAACGTAATAAACGTTAATCGTATGTTTATTTCCCAGGCTGTCATACGCATCGACCTGGCTGACCGAGTTGTAGCTGTTGCCATCTTCAGGATCAAACGGGTTCGTTGCCTGGTCGATAGCTTCCGTTCCGGAGGAGAGGTTCCCGTTCATTTTACCGGCGTCAGACGCACGCGGCGGCATATTGCCGTTCGGGATCTGAATAGGTTCAATAGCAGCACCCTGCTCAATGGTCGGTGGCGTACCGGTTGCCTGATAACCGGTCAGGTACATACCCTGGTTATTAATAATGTAGCCATCTTCATTCTGTTTGAACTGGCCGTTACGGCTGTAAAATACTTTACCGCCGCCATCAACCAGACGGAAAAAGCCATCGCCCTGAATACCCATATCCAGCTGACTCATTCCCATACTCAGCACACCATCGCTGAAATTCTGGTTTACACCGGCAACCTGAACACCCATACCGATCTGTGAGCCTGCGAAAACATCCGCAAACGCGATAGAACCTGATTTAAAACCAACCGTCTGTGAGTTGGCGATATTGTTACCAACAACATCCAGAGCCTGGGACGCGGCATTTAATCCACTGAGACCTTGTGAAAAACTCATATTTAATATATTCCTGAGGGGTTAATAACTGCGGTCCGGCCGTTACTGAACCTGATAAATCTCACCGAGCATAACGGTGCCGTTTAAGCCATTGAGATGTAAAACAGCCACACCGCTTTTTATGTCAACGCTTTCCACTTCAGCCGATTTTAATCCGACGATATCCGGTGCATCACCGCTGGCCGTTGTCGCCGAATACGTGACAGTGAACGGTCCGCCTTCCGGTTCTGCCGGCTGGAAGTTGGTCACATCGTCCATGGTGTAGGTATTGATACCTTTTTTCACATCCTGAATTTCACCAACATACGCATTGCCCTGATCATCGGTGAAAGTAACTTTGACTTTTTCAACATCACTGTTGATAGAAAATGCCAGCTCCGGATTTTCGTCGCCCCCGATGGTTACCACCGTATCACCCTCAACGAGAACAGTACGGCCTATCCAGTTAACCGCATTATTCTGATGCATACTGAACACCACACCCGTATTCATGGCGACTGTGCTATTCAGTTTTTCGATACCGGCGGCGGTCTGGAACTGTGCCAGCTGAGATGTCAGCTGGTTGTTATCCATCGGGTTAGTCGGATCCTGGTTTTGCATTTGTGCAACCAGGAGCGTCATAAAATTGCTTAATAAGTCATCAGCGGCGCTGACCTGATTTACTGCGCTGTAAGAGTCATCAGTGGTCGAATTTTGTGTTACGGGTGATACAGACATGTCAATTTCCTTACTGGCCTTACTGGCCTAACATCAATGTTTTCAGCATGAGTGTTTTTGCCGTATTCATAACTTCAACGTTTGCCTGATAACTGCTTGACGCTGAAAGGGTATTTACCATTTCACCCACAACATCAACATTAGGCATACGGACATAACCACTGTCATCTGCAAACGGATTTGACGGGTCATAAATCAGGCGGAATGGCGCATCACTTTCGATGACATCGGAAACCTGAACGCCGCCGATCTCTGTTCCGATCGACGGATTCACCTGAAAAACAACCTGTTTTGCCCGGTACGGCTGACCATCCGGTCCGGCAACACTATCGGCATTCGCCATATTGCTGGCACTGACATTCAGGCGCTTTGATTGTGCCGACATCGCGGAACCGGAAATATCAAAAATACTAAACAATGACATATAATTAACCCTGGCTGATAACTGTCATCATGCCTTTTAATTGTGACCCGAGGATGGTTAAACTTGTCTGATACTTCACTGTATTATCAGCGAAATTGACACGTTCACGATCCATATCAACGGTATTACCGTCTGCACTTGGCTGATCAGGTACCCGGTAAAGTAACTGGCTGTTTTCCAGTACGGAAGATGCACCCGGAATATGTTTTCCGGATGTCATTGCTAATTTAACATTGCCCATTTTCCCCACACCGAGACGATCATTCGCATCCTTCAGTTGTTGAGAAAAATCAATATCTCGTGCAAGATATCCGGGCGTATCTGCGTTAGCTATATTCGCAGCAATAATATCCTGACGCTGTGAAAGCAGCTGTAACGCCTCATGCTGAAAACGTAATTCATTATCAAATTTATCTAGCATTATCACACCCGGACAATATATTTTTCAGTTCAATTTATATTCTCATTTTATGAGAGATCAGGATAAATCTAAACTTTGAAAACCTGACAAAAGCTGAAGCTTTTATCTTTTTAAAATGTATGTAAATCTATTTACGAAACATTAAACACGCTAATTGCCGTCAGTTATGACGCTATTATCACGCTATGGTTATAAGATATTTAATATACAATATCCGGATATGTATATTGTTTGATTTAACTCATTGAGGTCAGTGTGGACTTTAGATTCATCCGTTATTTTCTCTTACTGACGATTACGTTCAGCCTGCCTGCATTCCCGGCATCTGAGCCGTCTGCGGTACTGGAAAAAAACATTCAGACACTGATTGGCGGGGAACTGCAAAAAAACACCGTACCGGATGATGACCTCAGAATTAAAATTCTTTCTTCAGGAAAACAGCTGGAGAGCCTTTGCGATAACCCTGCTCTTTCACTCAGCGGGCAAAACAGCAAAGTCACCGGAAACCGGACCGTACTGGCCCGGTGCGGAAAAAAAAATCATTACATACGGATCAATGTGTCGGTCACCGGAACATACTGGGTTGCCGGACAGGCATTGTTACCCGGTGAAGCCATCACCGCGGCACAACTGGAACTCCGCACAGGAAGCCTGGACGGATTGCCTGCGGATATCATCACTGATCCGCAGCAGATAACCGATAAGATCCCCACCCGTTTAATCAAATCCGGGCAGCCGGTTACTGCCGGTTCACTGAGAAAAACATGGTCTGTACTGACAGGAGATGAAATCAGTGTCGTTGCTTCCGGTAATGGATTTCAGGTAACAACTGTCGGAAAATCAATGGATAATGGTGCTTTAGGTGACACTGTACGCTTCCGCACCCGTTCAGGCCAGATTCTCACCGGAAAAGTGACCGGAAAGAAAAAAGTCACAATAAATATGCAAAACTGACTTCAGTTCTTTTTGTGTCATGCCGATATAATAAGTAACCGACTAAAGAAATCGTTAGGGTGGAAAATGAAAATTGCCGTTGAACGCCTGGAACAAGTTAACCATCTTGCTGCGACTCAGCAGGATCCGTCAGCTCGTAACAAAGCCGCTGTATCAGAACAGAATGCATCTGATAAAAATAAAGATGCCTCGTTACAGGTTACTCTGAGTAAAAGAATCAGTAATATTAATACTGACACCACTCATGACGTTAATCTGGAAAATGTAAATAAAATTAAAATGCAGATCAGCGAAGGTAAATACCTGATCGATACTGATGAAATAGCACAACAACTGGTTGGTGATATTTTTAATCTTTCTAAAACTTATTGATAATTTATTTTTATGGAAAAACTACGGCACACATTACTTAAACTGCAAGAACTGCTGAACCAGATGGACAGTTTACTGGTAGAAGAAATTAAACAGCTTAGTTCTGTCAGAATAAATCCGATCGCACTTCAGCCTATTTCTGATAATAAAAGCCGGATTCTTTCTGCTATCAATTTTTATGATAACCAGAGAAAACAATTAGAGAAACAAGGTCAGTTCGCTGCACCTTATGATAACTCACCAAAGTTAGCCAATCTCTGGTCATCCATTGTATCTCAGACCAAAAACGCCAATGAATTAAATCAAAAGAGTTACGTATTATTGGAACTTCATATGCAGAAAATGCAGGAGTTTACAAAAATGGTTCAGGATCTCGAGAAAAAAAATACAATGTACGCATCGAGCGGAAAAGCAGAGCAGAAAAATACAGGGCAAATGTATAATATATCCATCTGATCTAATTAAAATCAGAGGCCGGTAAATCACACTTTTTGTTCAGATAATTTTATCAATGAACGGATCTTCTGTTTGTGCCAATTACAATCACGATTAGTGACGGCAATTTCGTGCACTTTTAGCACTATCATATAGTCTTATTTCCGCTATAAAAGACGGTAAAATAACGCATCTCAGCGTTTCCTTTTTATCGTCAATAACGGAATAATATCACGTGGTAAAACCTTTTCTCCGCAGCGGCCAACGCAGCGATTATTTGCCGTTAGGTGAAAACGGCCAAACAGTCTTTGATTCCGCGTTGCAAATACGAGAAGCCCTGCGTTTACAGGGCTTTCATGATGCAGCCAATTGTCTGGCAATACCGCAATGCCACAGTGACAGTGACCGTATTGACTGGTATGCCCCCCGTCACGGAACACTGACATCATGGACGCATATCAGCCATCCGCAACGTTTGCACCTCATCAGCTATTTACAGGAACGCCACGCCGAACTGGACGCTTTCCGGCTGCGTTGCGGCAGTGCGGAGAATATTTCCCTCAGACTCTTCGCGTCATTACTCAAACATGTTCTGCAATTTCCGGGTGTACAGCATATCTGGTTGCTGGATGATAAACCGGTTATTGAATTCTGGGGATTTTCTTCACTTCCTCTGCATTCGGATGCCCGTATGCTCGATATTATTCTGCGGGAAGAGGAAGAGCGCCAGCAGCAGCTGATACAGTCAGCAGTGCAGGCGGAGCAGAGTGAACTGAGTGATGAGCAGGCCGCAGACGAACATCCCGGGGAACCGGATTCTGAAGAATCGCCTCCGCTCGTTGTCAGCTTGTCGCAGACCTGTAACGTACCGGATGAAGAACCCGTAAAAACGGCAGAACCAGAAACCCGTAAAAAACGCAGGTTCCCGGTTAAATATGCCGTGCTGGCCGTTCTGCTTATCGCGGGAGCCACTGTATTATCGCTGCCGGTGTTTTATACACCGTCAGAGAATAAAAACAGCGGGACAGAACTCCGCCCGGCAGCGCCGGAACAGCAGACAGAACAACCGGAAAAAGCGCCTCAGCCTCTCCTTTCTGAGGTGATAGAAAGTACATTATCAACCGTGATGAAAACCATTTCGTCTGCAAAACCGGTCGTTGTGACCGCTCCGGCAGCGCCGGAACCGGAAGCATTACCGCCTGAACCGGCTGCACCTGAGATCCTCCCGGCAGAACCGGTACAGGATAAAGATACCCTGATCCTTTTCCCCAACTCAGTCAGAGCCGGCTCGGTTAAATTTCTGAACGGTAACTGGCAGGCTGTTTTCTTTGGTGAAGCCGCGAAACCGGAGACTTACCCTTCTGTGCGTCTGCAGATAATGAATGGTAAAGGTCATATACACCTTAATGACGGAAATAAGTCATGCCAGGCTCCTGTTTCTGCCGGCCTGCTGCCTTCCGGGACACTTTCCGTAAAAAGCCGCACACTGCGGGCACGGTGCAATGATGGTTCCCAGCAAACTATTCCGGATATCAGTTGCAAGCAGGGCACCGATTCCGTCGCAATTTGTCAGGCGAAATGGTCCGATAACGCGTCATCTCAGCTTACATTCAAAAAAATTATGGATAAATAATACCGATGTTAACCGACCTTATTCATTATAAACCCGATGTAACGCTGATCCGCGACAGTGGCATCCAGTTTCTCGATTTTGGCCTGTATTTGCCGGAAAACTCAGATAAAAAAGGCTATTTTGTCCGTCAGACCGCCAACGGCCCGCTCCTGCATCTTCATCACGATGAAAATGACGGAACATTTACTATCCCGTCATCACAGGGCGAAACGGCAGAGCGTGTCAGACCGGAAAGTGCTATTCTGCTGTCTGATTCACTCTCAGTATCCGAAGGTCAGTGGCTGCCTGTTCCCTGGCTCAGAGGCAAGACCGGGAATACATCCGCATCAGGTCCTGATAACTGGTCACGCATTCAGATAAACCGCCTTAACGAGCCGGACGCCGCCGGAAATAACATCCGGATAAGCATTGCGTTTGATACCCGCACACTTCATGAAAATGATGCCGACCCGCTTCTCGCCCCGGTTCAGTCTGACATCGATAACGGTATCCGTTTTTCATTCGTACGGGAAAATGATGATATCGCCGCATTCCTTGATAATACGTGGATTGACGGCTGGCTGCGTGAAGTCTTTCTGAGCTATGTTCAGCAGCATGAAGATCGTACCGAACAGGAAGTCGCATCGGCACTGAAATTATTTGAATATCAGGCTCATTATCTGAACATTCTTCACATGATGGCAGATCACCTTGCTTTGCCTGATGTTCTTTTAAGCAGCGGAACACTGTATACCCCGGCCATTCCGGTTGATCTGATTCTGGATGTCGGCAGTACTCATACCTGCGGCATGCTGGCAGAAGATCATCAACAGGAAAATGATGGTTTCCGTCAGTGTGAAGAGCTGCGTTTACGCTCACTCAGTCAGCCGTATCTTATCAGTGACACGCTTTTTTCCAGCAGACTTGAGTTTAATGAAGCGCAGTTTGGCAAATCGCATTTCTCTCTCGAAAGCGGTCGTGAAAATGCATTTCAGTGGCCATCGATTGTCCGTCTGGGGGATGAGGCAAAACAGTTAATGCATCAGCGCGCCGGCAGTGAGGGATACAGCGGTATCTCGAGTCCGCGCCGCTATTTATGGGATTCAGCGCCGGTCAGTCAGCCATGGCGTTTCAGCGGTCGCCGGAAAGAAGCGCCGGCTATTGCCGCGCCGTCCATGCTGCTGATGAATGATGAAGGGATCCCCCTGCATACCCTGACGCCAGAGGTACGGTTACCGGTATTTACCCCGCGCTACAGCCGGGCATCTCTGATGACATTAATGCTCAGTGAGCTGATCTCACAGGCATTAGTGCAAATGAATAATGTGGCGGCACGTCAGAAAAAAGGGCACCGCAATGCCCCGAGACAGTTACGTCATATCATCCTGACACTGCCGTCCGCAATGCCGTATGAAGAACAAAAGCATTTCCATAAGTATATGAGTGATGCTATCTCGCTGGTCTGGAAAAGCCTGTCATGGCATCCGCAGGATGCCGGATTCACCCTGCAGGAAGACAAAGCGAAGAGTTTATATCCTGTTCCCTCATTCTCATTTAACTGGGATGAAGCGTCCTGCAGCCAGTTAGTCTGGATATATAACGAAAGCCGCCGCTATGGCGGGGGAAAAGATAAAATATTTGGACCGTTTTTCAAAT
>OCAE01000485.1_pt1 | contig 25481 bp, 16 predicted proteins | sample 1495581 | NCBI WGS metagenome assembly OCAE01 (sample SAMEA2580278, study PRJEB22360) | human gut metagenome | biome: human gut; feature: human-associated habitat; material: faeces | place: Denmark | collected 2008/2010 | reverse complement strand
CACCGCGTATCACCTCACCGCTGCGTAACACCACCTACACACTGCGGCGGACAGCAAACCAGCCATCCTCCCTGTTTTTCACTGCCACCGCCGATAATGACAGCAGTGTGATTTACTGGTTTGCCGGTGATGTTTATCTCGGCAACAGCACCAGCCGCCGCCCGCTGGAATGGAAACCGGAAGCCGCCGGGCGCTACCGTATCCGCGCCGTGGATGATCACGGCCGCGCAGATTCACGGATGATTCAGGTGGATATTCTGGGAGTGAGGGACAGGTGAGTTGTAAACACCCTCCCGGAACAGATTACATTCCGGGAGGGCGCTGATAATAAAACGGCTTATTTATTTTTTATCGCTGATACGTGAAAAATCCCACTCTTTTAAGGCTTTTTCGGCCTCTTTATTGCCGTATTTTGCTGACAGTATCAGGTTATCCCGTGCTTTGCGCAGATCATCATCACTGCCGGTACCGACCAGTTTGTGATAATACATCCATGCGACCTTGAGTTTCGCCATTTCATGATGATTGCCCTGTTCAAGGGAGGTCATTTCATAATAGCGGGCAGCCTGCGGATAATCCTTTTCCAGCCCGGACTGACCGAAATAGAGCATATCTCCGGCGAGGTGTGCGGTATTGCTGTCACCCAGTCTGGCTCCCGCATCAAAATACGCGAGGGCTTTTTTGCCATCCTCCGGGATGCCGCGCTCATTCGGTTTGCGGTAGAGATTCCCCAGTACGTTATACGCTCTGGCGTAGCCATTTTTACCGGCGAGTTCATAGAAATAGAGCATTTTTTCCGTATCTTCCGGAACGTGTTCACCACGGGCATAGTTTACCCCCAGCGAGAATGCCGCCATGGCATCACCGCTTTCCGCTTTCTGCCGTTTCGCTTCAATTTCCTGTTCATAACGGCCGTATTGCTCATATTCCTGTTTTTTCTTAATCCGTTGCAGCACCGCATCATGTTCTGCATCTGTCAGTGTGTCAGTCAGTTTGTCTCCCTCGCGGGAACTGACATCGGCAAGTGAACCGTAGTAATACGCTTCGGCGGCATCTTTTTTACTGACATAAGCGTTATACATACCTTTCAGGGCGTACGTGTTGTTATATTCCAGCGAACGGGTATACCACGCGATGGCTTTATCCGGGTCGGGTGCGGTGTTGCAAAAGCCTTCAAGCCACGCATCCCCCATGGCTTTGGTCATGGTTTCCGGCGGCATCAGCATATAGTTATCGGTATTTTCCGGGTAGTCCGATTTTTTCAGCCACGCCGTCAGATACTGTTCCGCTTTAGCGGGATCGGCATCGTCACGGCGGCAGTATTCCGGTGATATATAGTATTCGTAGAGGGCTTCTGTGGCAGCAATATCGCCGTTATCATGGCCTTTCTGCAGATAAGACAGTGCTTTATCCGTGTCATTATTCTGCCGGTAATAATTGAACAGGGCGATTTGCGCATCGGCCCGTTTATCTGCCTCCGCTTCCAGCAGTGCGAGATATTTTTTGTTATCCGCGTTATACAGAGAGCTGCCGTTGTTATCATTGAGAGTACCGTTATACAGCCGGGCCAGTGTATCAAACGCGGCTTTTGACACGGATTCATCACTGTTTTTCAGTCCGTTTTCCACCCGGGTGACAACACCGGCCCACTCCGGTGAATCCGGTGGTATGCGGTTCTCTTTGAGCTGCATGATGGCCAGCAGGGTATCGGAGCAACTGTCACCTTTCTCCGCACCACGGCGTAATACCGCCATTTTGCCGTCATTGGTTTCCGTCGCCCCGGCCAGGGCGCAGAATGCAGGCAGATAACCGCTTTCCGCGCTTTTTTCAAACCAGTAACGGGCGGCATCATCATTACCGTAGCTCTTATCGCGTTCCCCGGCGGCGTTCATGGCGCTGCTGTCCCCGGCCAGTGCCGGTTTTATCGTGCTCTCATAGAATGCGATATTTTCTGATACATCACGCGGCCCTTTGTAGGCACGTATCAGGACGATGGCTTTGTCCCAGTCCGGTGCGATAATCCGGCGCTGTGTTTCTTTATCGTACTCTCCCTTTGCATAGGTATCCGCCAGCAGGATGGTGGCATAGTTATGACCGGCATCTGCTGCCTTTTGCAGGTATGGCAGGGCTTGCTGCAGATCTTTTTGTGTGCCGCGTCCGAGAAAATAAGCATAACCGGTTTCATAGGCTGCATTCGGGCTTTCATCCGCCAGTTTTACGTTTATTTCAAACTGATCCATTGCCTCCAGTTCGTAAGCACCGTAATCACCGGCTTTGCTGAAATAATAGCGGGCTTTCTGACGATCCGCGCTGACAAGATTGCTGCCCTGCAGGTACTGTGTACCCAGATCACGCAGATAGTGATTATTGCCGGTTCCCGGGAGTTTGTCGTACAGGGACAGCAGCCGTTTTTTATCTTCCGGACTGAGTGTGTCAGTGCTTTTGTAGTTATCAATCAGTGTGGTGATGGCATTTTTGTGCCCGCCTTCGGCTGCCATTTTCAGGTAATACAGCGATTTTTCCGGATCCTGCGTCAGGCCGTGGTCGCCGTTTTTCCAGGCGTAAGATAATTCATAGGCGGCTTCAGCATCTCCTTTCCGGACGCGGGCATTCAGGTCTGCCAGGGTATCACGGCTCTTTTTGACTTTGCTCAGGCGTGATTCTGTGAAACGGTAATCGCGGTCAGGAATTTTTTCATACCAGGCAATGGAGGCATTCAGGTCAGCGTTTACACCGTATTGACCTTCATAATAGATCTCGCCCAATTCATACATGCAGGCCCATTCACCGGCATCAGCACACTGTGTCAGGCGGGGCACAATATCGCGTTCTGTCAGTCCGGTTACCTTCAGAAATGCCTGATTCAGATTGCTCTGTGTACCGGGGCGGGTTGCGCTCTTCAGACGATTCACCATGTATTCACCGGCTTCCGGGCTGCCCTGATCTGCCGCTTTCATCATCAGTTCAATATCCGGACGCAGGAGCTCATCGGTCATATCCGGTTTATCTTCCGCATCTTCCAGTTTCAGCCGCGCATAGTAATACGTGACATCGGGATCCTGACCCAGCAGCGGGGTAATCAGTTTCTGTGCTTCGGAGTTATTATCCCGCAGGGCAAGCAGGACCCAGAATTGTCTGGCAAGGAGGTCATTTTTGCCTTCGGAGAAGACAATCTGTGTGACATCATTCCATTCGTTTTCCGTCAGCAGGGAGCGGGAATATTCACTTTTCATGATTTCCAGCGCCAGTTTCAAAGCCTGTTCATTATCACCGGTATTGAGGGAAATAAGCGCTTTTGCCAGGTGAGCATTGGCAGCAGGGGTATATTCGCTGGCTTTCTGATACAGTTCCATAGCCTGTTTGCGGTTTTTTACCGGATCTTCCCGCAACAGATAATCGGCATAAAAATGTGCCTGGCGGTAGTTATTATTCTCTTCGGTATCTTTTTTCAGGAACGCGATAATCTCTTTTTCATCAATTTCACCACCTGTATCAAAGGAAAAATACAGATCCGTTAAACGCCGGTAAGCCTTATCCTGAAAATAGGGATTTTCTGACAGGGATTTATAGATCCCGACGGCTTTTTTTACATCCTGCTCAACACCGATACCTCTGGCATATTTATAGGCCAGCTGATCCTGTGAATCTGCCAGCGGCGATAATTCTGCCGATTTTTTATTCAGTTCAAAGGCACGGACCGGATCATAAATATTCCCTTCCTGATCACCGTAACGCGCGGAAGCCAGCATCAGTGCCTCCGGGTCATCCGGATATTTTTCCAGCAATTTGGCTAAATACGCGGATATCTGTGCATTGGTGTCGTTATCCGGAAATTGATAGCTGTCGGCAAGATCCGCAATAATTCCGATTAAGGCATCGTGGTGTCCGGTATCCGCAGCCTGTTTCAGGTATTCTGCTGCGCGTTCACGATCATAATCGAAGGCATCATCAAAACGGATATTACGGTGGATTTGATAAAGCAGATAAAGCGCATCGGGATATCCGGCTTCAGCTGCGGCTGTCAGATATTCAGGGTTTGTTTTGGTATCAAGATACCAGGTATAAAGGGCTTTCGGATCGTTTTTATCAATCAGCGGCTGTAAATAACGGAGGGCTTTTTCTTTATCTGTGATGACCCCCGTTCCTTGCATATAAGTATCATAGAGGGCATAACGGGCATGAAGATTACCGTTCTCTGCCATCTTTTCCAGTTTTTTCAGCCGGGCTGCTGTTTCATCCGTGGTTTCTGAGCCGTAGAGTGATAACGCTTTCGGCATAACATCTTCTTCACTGAGTGAGCTTATTTGTGAAAAAGCCATATAGCGGTATTTTTTTGCCTGACCGGGGTCGGCTTCTATTCCGTGACCGCCGGTCTCGTATATCCGGGAAAGTAACATCGCGGGGAAGATAAATTGTTCACTGAGCAGAGGTGTTAGGATCTCAACGGCTTTTTTATAATCTTTATCATATTCGTAAGCGAGATAACCCAGGGCGAATTTTGCAAAAAACGATCCCTGATCGGCGGCGGCGGTCATATATTTTCGCGCCTGCTCTGCATCTGACGGAATATTTTCATATTTATCGAGCATATAAATACTGCCCAGTAATTCCTGAGCCTCACGCACACCGGCCTGTGCCGCCGCTTTCAGCGAGGTAATACCGTACGGATCCTGTTCGGTATAAGGCACCCTGCCGTGATAGCGGTAATAACCGAGGTTATATAACGCGTTTTTATTACCGGCTTTCGCAGCCCGTTCCAGCCACTGATAACCCAGCACCGCATTTTCCGGTGTACCGTTGCCGCTGAGATACATCACGGACAGCACATAAGCAGCCTGCGGATCCTTTTCCGCTTCGGCGGAAAAATAACGGAATGCGCCGTCAGTATCCCCGGATAAATACAGCTCATAGCCCTTATCTGCCGGGGTACTGCCGGATGTTACTGAATAGGTCAGCCAGGCCCCGCCGGACAGTGCAACAGCAATAAGCAGAGCAATCCTTAGTTTACGTTGCTTTGTCATATCATCCCTTATACGGATTAATTTTAAACAGAACGTGAAGAATAAAAAATTTGACTTAGTGTAACGGAATGGAGAGGTAATTCAACGTGATTAGACACGGAAAAAACAAATAAAAACATTATGTTATTTTATGGTGGTATCCGGGGGAATCTGTTTTTTGATGCGGGAAAATGGTTATCCGGGTCTGGTGAGTTTGTCCCGCAGGTATAACTGCCCGGCATTTAACCGCGCTGCGTTGTCAGTCAGTAAACATACTCCACGAATATTCATTTCTGTGTCCTGAATCGTTTGCATTCATGCTTTCCGGCGGTATCATTTTGAGAATATGACTATTTTCCGGGGGCAATCCTGTTTCCCGGCTGTAATATCTTTCAGGATATCTTATGACTGACACTAATTTTTCTCAGACGGCTGCATTTATATGGTCGGTAGCCGATTTACTGCGCGGTGATTTTAAACAATCTCAGTACGGGCGCGTGATCCTGCCGTTTACACTTCTGCGCCGTCTCGAATGTGTGTTGGCCGATACCAAAGAAGCCGTTGTGGCAAAAGCGGAAGAATTAAAAAAAAGCCCGCTGCCGGAAGACGCTAAAGAGAAATTTTTGTTGCGTGCCAGTGGCCTGACATTCTTCAATGCGTCGCCGATGGATCTCGGCAAGATGGGGCAGAATGATATTAAAGCTAACCTGGAAAATTATGTTCAGTCATTTTCAGCGGATGCGCGTGAAATTTTTGAGCATTTTAAATTCAGCGAGTTTGTCGGTCTGCTGGATGATGCCAACCTGCTGTTCAAAGTTGTTAAGAAATTTGCCACCACCGATCTCAGCCCGGAGAAAATTTCCAATCATGATATGGGGCTGGTCTTTGAAGAACTTATCCGTCGTTTCGCGGAAAGTTCCAACGATACCGCTGGTGAGCACTTCACCCCGCGCGATATCGTGCGTCTGACCACCTCGCTGGTGTTTATGGAAGATGATGAAGCGCTGACGCAGGACGGTATCATCCGCACCATTTACGACCCGACCGCCGGGACAGGCGGATTCCTCTCTTCGGGAATGGAATATGTGCATGAATTGAACCCTAACGCGGTGATGCGTGCCTTTGGGCAGGAGCTGAACCCGGAATCCTACGCTATCTGTAAAGCCGATATGCTGATCAAAGGTCAGGACGTCAGCCGTATCAAACTGGGTAACACCCTCTCTAATGACCAATTGCCGCAGGATCAGTTCGATTACATGCTCTCTAACCCGCCGTTTGGTGTGGACTGGAAAAAGGTGGAGGGTGAAATCAACGACGAACATACACAGAAAGGTTATAACGGTCGCTTTGGCCCGGGCCTGCCGCGTGTTTCAGACGGCTCGCTGCTGTTCCTGATGCACCTGATCAGTAAAATGCGTGACAGCTACAGTGCGGACGGTCATTTAACCCATGGCGGGCGTATCGGGATTATCCTTAATGGCTCCCCGCTGTTTACCGGCAGTGCGGGCAGTGGTGAGAGTGAAATCCGCCGCTACATTCTGGAGGCAGATCTGCTGGAAGGCATTATCGCGTTGCCGACCGATATGTTTTATAACACCGGCATTGCAACGTATATCTGGATCTTATCGAACAAGAAGTCTCCGGAGCGTAAAGGCAAAGTACAGTTGATTGATGGTACTCATCTGTACGGTAAAATGCGCAAGTCACTGGGTTCCAAACGTAATCTGATGGGCGAAGACGATATCAGGCTGATCACGCAGACCTTCGGTGACTTTGAGGTGGTGGATGCCACCACTCTGGAAGAACTGGGTCTGGAAAAAGCGGCAGAACAAAAATCCAGCCGCGGCCGCCAATCCGCCACCTCCAAAACCGAAGCGCCGAAAACCTTTGCCAGTAAAATCTTTAACAGTACCGATTTTGGTTATCGCCGCCTGACCATTGAGCGCCCGCTGCGTTTATCCGCTCAGGTCACGGATGAGGCGATTGTCGGTCTGCGTTTTGCACCCAAACCGCTTAACGCGCCGATGGCGCGCCTGTATGACGAGTTTTCTTCACAGTGGCAGGAAGATAACTACGGTGACTTCTCAGAAACGGAAACAGAAGCACGTGCCATCATCAAAGCCGAATTTGCCGAACTGAAAGAGAAGCAGATTAAAGACCTGCTCGACAGCAAACTGTGGCTGGCACAGCGCGGGTTAATGGAAAAAGCGCAGCAGATTCAGACGGCGCTTGGTACGCAGGAAGGTGGTAAGACGCTGGTGAGCAACGACTTTAACCAGTTTCAGCTGACGCTGAAAGGGGCTGTCAAAAAGGCGGGTGTGAAGCTGGATGCGAAAGAAAATAAACAATTTATTGATGCCATCACCACGAAGAATCCGGACGCCGAGCCGGTGGTGAAGAAGACGCTAAAAGAAGATGCTCAACCGCTGTACGGGGCGTTTGAGTACAACGGTAAAGTGGTCGAGTTTGAACAGGACGGCGACCTGCGGGATAACGAAAACGTGCCGCTGGATCCGAAACTTTCAACCAGCGACCTGATTGAAACCTATTTTAAAGCAGAAGTTCAGCCCCATGTCGCCGATGCCTGGATTAATGCCGATAAGCGCGATGCGAAAGATGGCGAAGTGGGGATTGTGGGTTATGAGATTCCGTTTAACCGCCATTTCTACGTCTATCAGCCGCCGCGCCCGCTGGAAGAAATTGATGCCGATCTGGATGCGGTCAGCGCTGAGATTATGACGCTGTTACAGGAGGTACATTCCTGATGGCCAAATTGAAAAAATATAAACCGTATGAATTATATAATGATACTCATGCTGTCTGGTACAAAAAAAAACCAGCTCATTGGGTATGTGAACGATTCAAATATAATTTTCGTGAAAAAAAGAAAAAAAATGCGACAGAACTTCCTGCTGGATCTATTAGTTTTGGAGAAGTTATCTTCAAAAATGAAGATAACTTATCTCAAGATACAAAAGAATCATACCAAGAGGTACTAGTTGGTGAATTTCTTATCAACCCACTAAATTTAAATTTTGACTTGAAGAGTTTAAGAACAGCGCTTTCAACTATTAATGTTGTTGTTAGTACAGGTTATATAGTGCTTCAAGGGTGTGGGCTGCTACATTCTCGGTTTGCTCGCTGGCTCCTTCAACAATTTGACGTCTCGCACATGAAAACGCTTGGAGCTGGGGTTCGTCAAACGATCAACTATGCGGATATTGGTAATTCAATATTTTGCTGCCCCACATTCGAAGAGCAAAAAGTTATAGCAGCCTTCCTAGATCACGAAACTACAAAAATCGATAACCTAATTGAGAAACAACAGCAACTGATTGAACTACTGAAAGAAAAACGTCAGGCAGTGATTAGCCATGCTGTGACAAAAGGATTAAATCCTGATGTGCCGATGAAAGATTCGGGTATTGAGTGGTTGGGGGAAGTGCCGGAGCATTGGAGTATAAAAAGCTACCGATATGCTTGCTTAATTTATAGAGGGAAGTTTGGTCATCGCCCTCGAAATGACCCTTCTTTATATGATGGTGATTACCCTTTTATTCAAACAGGCGATGTTGCCCGTGCAAGTAAATTCATTGAGACATATTCACAAACACTCAATGAAAAGGGAAAGGCTGTAAGTCAATTATTCCCATCTGGAACGTTGATGATGGCAATTGCTGCAAACATTGGGGATACGGCTATTCTTGGATTTGAGGCATACGCTCCAGACAGCGTTGTTGGATTCAAGCCCTATCAAAACCTTCATCTGGAATTCTTGCGCTATAGTTTTATGGCTGCGTTACCCGCGTTAGAACAAACATCGACACAGAGCACCCAAGCAAATTTGAACATTGATAGAATTGGTGCGGTTAAAGCAGTTTTTCCTCCTCTCGAGGAACAGCTAGATATCATCGATTATTTAAATGATATGTTGTATTCGCATGATTCAATTGAAGAAAATGCCAATCAAGCCATTCTGCTCCTCCAGGAACGCCGTACCGCCCTAATCTCCGCCGCCGTCACCGGTAAAATCGATGTCCGCGATTGGGTTGCCCCTGATACTCAGGAAATAGAAAAAACCAAGGAGACTGCCGCATGAGTATGGACAGCACCAAAGAGCTGATTTTCCAGGACGAAATAATTGCTCAGATGATCGATAAAGGCTGGGTTAAAGGTAAATCAGACGGCTACGACCGCGAACGTGCACTGTACTCACAGGATGCGCTGACGTTTGTGCAAACCACTCAGCCGAACGAGTGGGAAAAATTTGCCAAAATTTATCCCACCGATACCGAACGTCACTTCCTCGATACACTGGTGGCGCAACTGAAAAAAGCAGATATCAATGCCACGGATATGCTGTCGCGGACTTACGGTACGCTCGGTGTATTACGCCACGGAATCAAAAGCCATAACGCGCGCTTTTCCCTGTGTCAGTTTAAACCGGAACACACTCTCAATCCGGAAACTCTGGCCCGCTACAAACAGAATATCTGTCGTATTGTCCCTGAGCTGGTCTACAGCCCGCATGCATCAAAAACCGCATTTGAAGAAACCGGTGTCAAGGCGAAGAAATGGCGTCTCGACCTGGTCTTGTTTATCAATGGTCTGCCGGTAGCGACGCTGGAGCTGAAGTCTGAATTTAAACAGACGGTGCAAAACGCGATGACACAATATAAGAAAACGCGTTTGCCCAAAGACCCCGGTACGAATAAACCTGAGCCGCTGCTGACCTTCAAACGCGGGGCGCTGGTGCATTTTGCTGTCAGCCAGTACGACGTGTTTATGACGACCAGACTTGATGGTGATAAAACCTTCTTCCTGCCGTTTAACAAAGGTACCCATGATGGCGGAGCAGGCAATGATATCCCTGAAGATGAAAATGACTACGCCACCAGCTACCTGTGGAATGAGGTGCTGCGCCCGGAGAATCTGCTGAAAATTCTCGCCAGCTTTGTGCATCTGCAAATTGAAGAGAAAGAAGAGTGGAACGGCCTGAAAGGTAAAAAAGAGAGCCTGATTTTCCCGCGTTATCATCAGTGGGATGTGGTGAATAAGCTGATCACTGCTGCGGTGGCAGAAGGCACCGGCAATAAATATCTGGTTCAGCACAGTGCGGGGTCAGGTAAATCCAACTCTATCGCCTGGACGGCCCACCAGCTCTCCCGCCTGTATGATAAGAAAGGCGAAAAACAGTTTGATTCCGTGATCGTGGTGACGGACCGTACTGTGCTCGATGATCAGCTGCAGGATACTATCTATCAGTTTGAACATCAGGATGGTGTGGTCGGGCGCATCAATAACAAAGAAGGCGATGGCTCCAAATCGGAGAAACTGGCTGCTGCACTGGAAAATTCGCAGCCGATCATTATCGTCACCATTCAGACCTTCCCGTTTGTATTAAAGGCGATTGAAAACAGCGTCAGCCTGAAACAGCGTAAATATGCGGTGATTGCCGATGAAGCGCACTCCTCACAAAGCGGCTCTACGGCACGCCAACTGAAGGAAGTGCTGATGACCGAAGAAACGGATGATGATGTGGTGATGTCGTCAGAAGATATTCTGGATGCTACCGTTGCCGCACGTAAAGGCAGCAATAACCTGAATTATTATGCTTTTACCGCCACACCAAAAGCTAAAACGCTGGAGCTGTTCGGTCGTCGCCCTGATCCGTCTGAACCGGCGTCAAAAACCAACAAACCGGAAGCGTTCCACGTATATTCCATGCGTCAGGCCATCGAAGAGGGTTTTATTCTTGATGTCCTGAAGAATTATACCAACTACAAAGTCGCTTATAAGCTGCTGCAAACGCTGGGTGATCCTGATTGTGAAGTGGACAGTAAAAAGGCCAAAATAAAGCTGAATCAGTGGGTCACGCTGCACGATCATAACGTATCGCAGAAAGTGAAAGTGATTGTTGAGCACTTCCGCAAGCATGTCATGCACCTGCTGGGTGGTCAGGCGAAAGCAATGGTTGTGACCAGTTCGCGTAAAGCGGCAGTACGCTACAAGCTGGCATTCGATAAATATATTTCTGATAATAAATACCAGAAAATCAATGCAATGGTGGCATTCTCCGGTGAAGTTGAATTCAATGAGGACGACCATAACAGCCCTGAGCTGCTTAACCAGAAATTCACTGAAAGCAATATGAATCCCGGGCTGAAAGGCCGGGACATGCGTAAAGCGTTTGATACCGATGACTATCAGGTCATGCTGGTGGCCAATAAATTCCAGACCGGTTTTGATCAGCCTAAACTGTGTGCCATGTATGTCGATAAAGCGCTGGGCGGCGTGGAATGTGTACAGACGCTGTCACGCCTGAACCGCATCTACCCGGGGAAAGCGCAGTCAGGAACGTTTGTGCTCGATTTCTATAATGAACCGGACGATATTCTGAGTGCTTTCCGGCCGTATTATCAGACCGCAGAATTAAACGATGTCAGTGATCCTCAGCAGGCTTTTGAGCTATTTGAAAAACTCCGGGCTGCCGGTATTTTTCAGTGGAGTGAAGTAGAGCAATTCTGTGAGGCCTTCTTCACCAAAAATAAATCCAATGCCGCCATCAGTAATATTTGTAAACCTGCTGTCCAGCGCTGGAAGCTGCGTTATGTCTCCGCGATTGATGCGTATGTTCAGGCGAAAGAGATGCTTGAACGCGTCAAAAAATACGGGGATGTGGTCGTAACCACTAATGCAGAGAATAACGTTAAAGCCTGTAAGCAGGAAAAAGATAAGCTGGATATTTTTAAGAAAGATCTCGGCAGCTTTGTCCGTTTTTACGAGTTTATGTCACAAATCGTGGATTACGATGATAAAAACTTAGAAAAACTGAGTCTTTTTGCCCGCCATCTGCGCCCTTTATTGCATGAGCAGCGTATCGAAGACGATGAGATTGATCTGAGTAATGTTGAAATGAGCCATTACCGTCTGTCTAAGCTCCATGAACAGAATCTGAAGCTGCAGGAAGATACGGAAGACTATAAACTCACGCCGGTTAATGATATTGGCACCGCGAAACCAAAGGACAAGAAAGAAGAGTTTTTGTCGAATATTCTGGCGCGTCTTAATGACCTGTTTATCACTGACAATCTCTCTGATAAAGATATGATCAATTATGCTTTCACTGTGCGCGATAAGCTGTCAGAAAATCAGGCGGTGATGACGCAGATAGCGAACAACACCCGTGAACAGGCCATGCTGGGAGATTTCCCGAAAGCTATTGATGATGCCGTTATGGACAGCAACGACGCCCAGCAGGAGATGATGATACAATATCTGTCTAATCCGGAACTGGCGAAAGGCTTTGCCCGTGTGGTGTTTGATATGCTGAAGGGCGCATGAGTTTTTATTGATAACGCCTATCCGGAATTGTCCGCCGGTGATATGTCTGATCCGTACCGTCCGCGCTATGCCGTGGATGTGCAGTTACTGGATGCTGACGGCAAAGAATCCGGTGCGCCGGTTTACAGTGCCGTACCGCTGCCGCTGCCGATGGCCGGAAGTGAAAGCGGTATGTTTCAGTTTCCGCCGGTCGGTACCGTGGTGGAAATCGCCTTTGAGGGCGGACGACCGGATAAGCCGTTTATTCGTCAGACTCTGAGCCAGGGCAATACTATGCCGGATATTAAGCCGGGAGAGCAGCTGCAACAGCAGCGACAGGAAGTATCACAGCGCATCACTCAGGAAGGCAGCTGGCAGCGGCAGACAGACCAGACAATCAGCAACCAATACCGTTAACCTCGAACATAAAGGTAAAGACCTTGAAATCATGCCGAACTATGCAAGGTTCATTTTTTGCCAGTAACCGAGACCGCCTGATTAATGCCGGGTTACGGGAGCGCCGGTATCTGGTTCTGGAGCCTGATGCCATATACGCGCAGAACAAAGGGTATTTTGACCGGTTACACCACTGCGTCAGTGATAACGGGGTATAAAAATTGCTGGCGTGGCTGCTGTCGTATGACCTGAGTCACTTTGACCCGAGACGGGCGCCGGTACAGTGTTAATATCATTTCTGACATCATACAGCGGGACATACGAAACCATTCTGAATGGCTGGTGTGAATATATGAAAAATATATTTTCTAAAAATTACTTTTCATTTTACCATGAGAGTACCAGTATTAACTAGATGGTTTTTTTTGAGGTGACTTATGGATTTTATGTTTTTTTTTAGTGAATCAAGTAGTGGTGGTTTTAATTATGCTGCTGCTTTTTCTTTATTTGGTGTGATTATTGCAGCTATTTTCTCTATTAGGGGGATCTTAATAAATATTAAAAGCAAAAATGTAGATGAAGAAAGGATAAAATGGAGAGAGTCAATAAGAGTAATATCGAATAACTTGGTCTCATTGGATGAAGTAGAAAATTAGCATATAATGAATTAGTAATGAGACTTAACCCATCTGATGAGTATGATAGAGAAATATTAGTATTGGCTAAGGGAATAGTTGATGGTGACAGCGGAAAAAATGATTCTTTTATCAAGGTCATAAGCTTCATGTTGAAATATGATTGGGAGAGATGTAAGTTAGAATCTCGCTTTTTTAAGGTGTTTTATGAAGTAAATGTTAATGGGTGTAGAAAGTTGACAAAAAATATAATAACAGATGATAATGACGTGACAATTAATATTGTCATGAAAGGATATGGTATTATTTTATATCAATTCTTTATTTTTTGCTCAGTGGCGATTAGCATAATCAGCACTGTAATGCATTTTCAATCAAGATGAGTTATTAATAAGTAGCTGTGTCTAATACCGCTACATTTACCGTTATTGGCATATGGCCGTCATATAATGGAAACATGTATCAAGCCAGATTTGGTATCTGTTAGTGAGGGAAACTACCTCAGTCCCTCTTTCCTCAAAGGTTGGGCAAAATTGTAGCGCGATTCCGCGCAGCTATTAGAACAACAAAGCAATACAGCTTAATTACTGTGAAATCAGCATAGTTACCGCTCGCTGGTATCCTATAGGTATCCCGGAAAAAACAAAGGAGTTACGCTGTTAACGTAACTCCTTGATAAATTTGGTGGCCCCTACTGGACTTGAACCAGTGACCAAGCGATTATGAGTACTATGATATAATCATTAATATCAATGTATTACAATAAAAATCATGGCGTTAAGTGGATATGTTGGTAAGTGTTGGGATATATTACTTTCCTACTGCGACACTTTTGCGACACTTTGGTCTTCCGTTAGAGAGTAAACTCGGCTATCAAAAAATTCACTTATTTCTTCAGGTTTCTTACAGAATGAATATATATTAAATGATAGGTTTCTATATTTACTTTGGTAAATTAAACTGTAGAAGATAACATCATTATGATAATTTGAGTGCAATAAAATCAATATGGTATTTCTTAGAGTATCAGTAATTTCTAATTTTGAAATTATCTCACACATTCCATACACTAGAAGTGATAAGTTTTCATATTCATCTTGAAAATAATAATCTTTAAAGAATGACATTAAGTATTCATCTAAGTATTTTTCACTTTTAAAATATATCTTATCGTTGTATGTTTCATCTAAAATAAATGGAATCAGAGTGCTATAATTTTGAAATAAATTTTCTTTACCTTTATTTAATTTGTAATTCTCATATGACAGTACAGCATCTGTTATATTTTGATATGTATAATGGTATGAATCTACTAATTTATATGTGGATGGATTTCTTGAGTTTGATTTAAGTGATTCGTGGATCTTTATTGATGAGTCTAATAATAAATTAAAGCTGGTTATTATGGTTTGAGTTTGGTTGTGTTTTATTTGTCGTTCATTATACTTTGTTGTAATTCTCAATGTATAATATAAAACAATAACAGAGATTGATGTCATGATGGCGGCAATAAATCCAGTAGTGCCACTAAGATAAGATCCTAGTGAACCAAAATTACTTATTGTATTTAAATCATGAAAATTAAAAGAGATAAAAAATAATATAAACGGAAGTAATAATATAATTACAACCCAAAAAGAAATGGTGCTTTTATATGTATTAATAAAATCAACTAAACTTGAGGTTTTATCTTGGTTCATTTCTATTTCTCAACGGATTTAACCTAACCGCATCTTCTAAATGATCTGGTGAAAAGTGCGCATAACGCATAGTCATTTTGATGTCGGTGTGTCCTAAGATTTTTTGTAAAACGAGGATGTTCCCCCGTTCATCATAAAGTGTGACGCAAAAGTGTGTCGGAGTACGTGAGACAACTGGCCTGCGGGAAGTTCTATCTTTGCCCGGTGGACTGCTGTTCTGAATGCGGAGTAACGCCCTGCAAATAAGCACCCGCGTTTTTTGGGAATTTCAGTATAAAGCTCATCACCAATAGGAACAGTTCTGTTCTTTTTACCTTTGGTTTTTACAAAGGTAATTTTATTTTTGGTAACCTGACCGCCGGATAATTCTTCGGCTTCTGACCATCTCGCCCCGGTAGATAAGCAAATCTTAACCACCGGCAGTAAGTGTGGTGCGGAACTATTCTCACATTCAGCCAGCAATCTGATAATTTCTTCATCAGACAGGAACGCCATTTCCTGTTCATCTGTTTTGTATGGACGGATTTTGGATAACGAATTTTCACCGTTCCATCCGTCAATGGGGGATAGCTCATTGAACACAGTCCTGGAATAAGGCAGTTCAAGACAGGATTTATCCTTAACCTGCTCTTTGATATAGCGGCCATAGACAACTGCTTCATCTTTGGTAGTTAGCTGTTTCCTAATCTTGCAGGCGTTTCTGTCATCGGGTAAGCAATGTGCAAGCCAGCTATTATTTATTTGTGCAGATATTGACATCATAATTTACTATTTAGGTTCAAATGTATCTAATTTATTTAAAGTATTAGTTAAAATCATTGCCAGGAAAGTACCAGCTATAATAGAAGTGGCGTTTTTATCTATGAGAATAAATGAAAATATGGATAATATGAATATTAATAATCCAGCAATCAGTAACGATGTTATTTCCAATCTATTGCAATTTTGGTCTGGGTGATAGTAATCACAAATACATTTCTTTGGCAGAGATAAGCTAATTTTAGATAGGTTATATCCAAATGACGCCGGTAAAAGTAGGTATGTGTATATTTCAAAGTCTTTAAGATCTTCCCCGGTGTATTTTCTTTGACAATAAAAATAAGTTAAAACCAGTGGTAATGTTATAGACAGGAAACCATATGCGTATCCATCAGGTATTTCATTGTTTTTATAAATAGCACCTAGAATAGGAGTAATTAATATAAGGATGAAAAATAAAAGTAGATAGTGGTCATTTTTTTTATATAAAGAGCTTGTAAATAAAAATAATAGTGTGGAAACGATGGATATATATATTGTCGCATACCAAAAAATCTTATTGTAATTAGTATTAGTCATTTGTTTTTAGTCTTAAAATATTAGTTAGCCAATCCTGAAAATGATATTTAGGATGCCCTTCAGATGCCAGCATTGTCTGAATACGCGACACCGCAAAGTTTCTATGCTCATTTCGTAAGTAACAATAACCGGCTATGTATTCATCACCGTAGCCATTTCTCTTATATTCAGTGATATCAACCGTCCGGCGGTTTTTTCCTGATCCGGAAAGGTAGGTGAATGTAGTAGGGATGGCTGTGAATTCAGCTATTAACTTAGGTTCTTTGGCCTCATAACGGATAGTTTTTGCATATTCAAATAATTCGTGTAATTCCAGACCAAAAACCCTGCGGCATAGTTCCACAAACTCATATCGCGTTTTACCAACAGTAACTGCTGTCTGGATTTCTTTTTCTTTGATCTCGGTATTCTCACCAGATTCCGGGTCAGTAAGGAACAGATAGAACTCACCATCTTCACGAATGACCATCCGTGTAAAGATGCCGTGCTTTTTGTCTCTCTCATATCTGGTTTTTACTGATGCAGGTTTTGTACTGCCTTCCCATATAAGCGCCTCACCATTTACCATGACATAATCATTACCCGGGATTGGTGGATCAAAGGTATCATCACCAAAATCAGAAATGATGCGGGGGGGCAAGTTATCGTTGGCTGTTGCCTGAGATTTTATTCGCTTAAATTCATTACGGACTCGTTCACCAAAACTTTCGGTAGGCTTAGGTATAGGCTTTTTGATGTACCAAAGGTAGATAAATATCCCCATAGGAATTGCTGTGCATATTAACAGAGCAACAACAGGGATTTCCTGACTCACTTTTTCATCAAAAAGAATAGCTATCCAGGTAAGTAAAAAAAAGCCAAGGATCACTAATACCAGAATTTTTAGTGCAGAAATTAATTTTTTCATATCAGGTTGGTTCCTTTGGTAACAGGCCTGATAACAATCAAATTAGTCAGAGTGTAATCAAATAGCACTACAAATCTCCGGAATTCTTGCTAAAGTGTTGAAGGCAGACAGTACTGATACGGAAATAGGTATTAATACTTTCCGGATACTGTCTGTGAGATAGGGTGATTTATTTTTAACCATCATCCCTTTGTTGACAATATTCGTAAGGCCTTATTATCCGTTCATGAACACGACACCATAATATGGATACATATAATCATAATTTTTCATTATGTATTGTGATGAGGTTATAGTAATTAAGAATTCGTTACATAGATATGCATAACGAACTATGAATGAGTTGATATGAAAATAGTTTTAGATTAAAAAATTTCTGACCAGGCATTACTGTTTTAACTAACAAATAGATGATGAATAGTGCCAGGTATAGAATGCTTATTCTTTACACTACCAGATGTAAAAAAGCCACCCTGTAAAGAGCGGCTTAATACACTGATAAATCAGTAAAAATCTGGTGGCCCCTACTGGACTTGAACCAGTGACCAAGCGATTATGAGTCGCGTGCTCTAACCAACTGAGCTAAGGGGCCGAATGAGGACGATTATACTGCCTGTTTCCGGCGGGGTCTAGCATTTCTTGTCTATCTGACTGTTTTATGAGCGGAATATTGACTTCGGAAAATGATTGATGTGCGGTGATTGTGTAAATGAATGATTGTTTGTCCGGTAATGGGTCAGAATAAAAAAGGCGCCGTTAAACGGCGCCTGATAATGCTCTGATCCTGAAGCGGATTATTCGTCGAGGAAGCTGCGTAACACTTCAGAACGGCTCGGGTGGCGCAGTTTGCGCAGTGCCTTCGCTTCAATCTGACGGATACGTTCGCGGGTAACGTCAAACTGTTTACCCACTTCTTCCAGCGTGTGGTCAGTATTCATATCAATACCGAAACGCATACGCAGCACTTTCGCTTCACGCGGGGTCAGGCCGGCCAGTACTTCATGAGTCGCGGAACGCAGGCTCTCTGAGGTGGCTGAATCCAGCGGCAGCTCGAGGGTGGTATCCTCGATGAAATCCCCTAAGTGCGAATCTTCATCATCACCAATCGGCGTTTCCATTGAGATTGGTTCTTTGGCGATTTTCAGCACTTTGCGGATCTTATCTTCCGGCATCAGCATCCGCTCTGCCAGTTCTTCCGGTGACGGTTCACGGCCCATCTCCTGAAGCATCTGACGGGAGATACGGTTGAGTTTGTTGATAGTCTCAATCATATGCACCGGGATACGGATAGTACGCGCCTGGTCCGCGATAGAGCGGGTAATGGCCTGACGGATCCACCAGGTGGCATAGGTCGAGAACTTATAACCACGACGGTATTCAAATTTATCAACCGCTTTCATCAGACCGATGTTACCTTCCTGAATCAGATCCAGGAACTGCAGGCCACGGTTGGTGTATTTTTTCGCGATAGAGATAACCAGACGTAAGTTTGCCTCAACCATCTCTTTTTTCGCACGGCGGGCTTTCGCTTCACCGATAGACATGCGGCGGTTAATATCTTTGACCTGTTCAATGGTCAGGCCGGTTTCTTCTTCAATCTGACGCAGGCGTTGCAGGCTGCGTTCAACTTCTTCCGCGACATCCTGCAGCTTTTCAGACCACGGTTTGTTCATCGCGACAGCAGCCGTAAACCAGGAATCACTGGTTTCATTGCCGGTGAACAGGGTGATGAAGTTTTTCTTCGGCATTTTGCTCTGCTCAACGCAGAGTTTCATGATGTAGCGTTCCTGTTGACGGACACGATCCATCATTTCACGCATGTTGTTGACCAGATGGTCAAACTGCTTCGGAACTAAACGGAACTCTTTGAAAACTTCAGAGAGCTGCTGGATTTCCGCATTGGTGTTCGGGTGGTCGCGACCGTGAATTTTAATCTGCTGACGCGCTTTTTCATGCTGCACACGCAGCGCTTCGAATTTCTGACGAGCCAGTTCAGGATCGATGCTGTTATCGTCATCGCTGTCACTGTCTTCTTCTTCGTCTTCGTCTTCGTCGTCGTCATCTTTGTTTAATTCTTCGGCCGGCAGCTCAGAACCGATGTTGGTTGCAGTTGGTGCCAGATCTTCTTCCGCGTTCGGGTCAACAAAGCCGGTAATCAGGTCAGAAAGACGGACTTCGCCTGCTTCAACGCGGTCGTACTGATCGAGTAAATACGTGATTGCCTCAGGATATTCAGCAACGGAACACTGAACCTGATTGATGCCATCTTCGATGCGCTTGGCAATGTCAATTTCGCCTTCGCGGGTCAACAGTTCTACCGTCCCCATCTCACGCATATACATGCGCACAGGGTCAGTGGTCCGGCCAATTTCCGATTCTACACTTGAGAGGACTTGTGCTGCAGCTTCGGCTGCATCATCATCGGTGTCTGTTGAATTCTCTGCCAGCATCAGATCATCAGCATCAGGTGCTTCTTCCATTACCTGAATGCCCATGTCATTGATCATCTGGATAATATCTTCGATCTGATCAGAATCGACGATATCTTCAGGCAGATGGTCATTGACTTCAGCATAGGTCAGATAGCCTTGCTCCTTACCACGGGTGACAAGAAGTTTCAGCTGTGACTGCGGGTTTTGCTCCATAAGACGGTATCCACACTTCTGAGTATTTAGGTTTGTGTTGGTCGGCAAAACAACTTAGCCAGCAACAATAACAATCAAGGATTTCTTTTCTTCGGCCATGAACCTTGGTGACATGGCATGCAGGGCTGTTCCTGCTGTCTGCGGCACTTAAGCCGTTATATTCATCATCGTTTAATAATAATACTTATTGCCGGACCCGTACGAGAAGACTCACTTCATTGCGTTCTTCCGGGGTCAGACCTTCTGTCCGCTCTTTGGCGATCAGGAAGTTAAATCTGTCATTGAGCGCAGATACCACCAGATGATTTAAGGCATCTTTGAAGGTTTTTTCTGCGATCTCATCTATCTCTATATCGTTCCATCCGGCCAGTTTTTCAAGCTGTGGCGCTAATTTATTATCACGGTAGTGTTCCAGTAACTGACCGGTGGTCAGCCCGGGTTGTGATAAACAGGTATCAATCAGCTCCCTGAATAATGAAAAACCGGCGATACGGCTGGTATCAATGGATTCCAGCGGCGGCACTAATTGTGCAAATTGCGGATTCTGCACCAGCAGGGCAATCAGGATCCGCATAGTGGTCGGTTTCAGTTTCGGGGCCTGATAACCGGGACTGTTTTCACTCTGGCGGACAGCCTGTTTGAGCTGCGTGATATCCGGTAATCCGAGTAAATTGCCCAGATCCTGCAATAAAAACGCCTGTTGGGCTTCACCCGGCACGCGGCTTATCAGGGGCATGGCAAGGGCATTCAACTTGCTGCGCCCCTCCGGGGTGCTCATATCCACCTGGCGCAGCAGCGTATCGAACAGAAACTGAGACAGACTGTGTGCCTCATTCTGCCGCTGCTCGAAGGCTTCACGGCCTTCGCGGCGTACCAGTGAATCCGGGTCATCACCATCCGGTAAAAACATAAAACGAAGCTGCCGCCCGTCATTCAGATGGGGAAGGGCCGTTTCGAGTGCCCGCCAGGCGGCCTCGCGTCCGGCGCGGTCTCCGTCATAACAACAAATTATGGTATCAGATGTCCGATAGAGCAACTGTATGTGCTCTGCCGTTGTCGATGTCCCGAGTGAGGCCACCGCATAATCAATACCGAACTGTGCCAGGGCAACCACATCCATATAGCCTTCCACCACAAGGATGCGGGACAGTTCGCGGTTATTCTGCTGTGCTTCATACAGCCCGAATAACTGACGGCCCTTATGAAAAATATCGGTTTCCGGTGAGTTCAGGTATTTCGGCATCGCATCATCGAGGACACGTCCGCCGAAAGCAATTACCCGGCCGCGCCGGTCACGGATAGGAAACATCACGCGTTCCCGGAAGCGGTCATAGCAGCGGCCGTTATCATTGACCACTAACATGCCGGCATCCAGTAACTGCTGACGATCATCCTCGCTGCGGGCAAAGCGTTTGAGGACGTTGTCCCATCCTGCGGGGGCATAGCCGATAGCAAACCGGCTGATAATGTCCTGACTCAGGCCCCTGCGGTTCAGGTATTCACGGGCATGGCCGGCGTTATCGGCCTGTAATGCATGGCGGTAAAAGCTGTCCAGTTTTTCCATCAGCTGATACAAATTCTGGCGCTGATGTTTTTCTATCTGACTGCTGCCGCTTCCGGTTTCATAAGGAACATCCAGCCCGTGCATTGCTGCTAATTCTTCGATCGCCTCGACAAACTCGAGCCGGTCATAATTAATTAAAAAATCAATAGCATTGCCGTGGGCACCACAGCCGAAGCAGTGGTAAAACTGTTTATCGCTGCTGACTGTAAAAGAGGGAGTTTTTTCGTTGTGGAAAGGACAACACGCCTGGTGATTTTTACCGTGTTTTTTCAGCGGCACCCTGACATCGATAAGATCGATGATATCGGTTCTCGCTAATAAGTCGTTGATAAATGTGCGTGGAATGCGCCCGGCCATAACCCCTTTTTCGCCTGTCTGATAACGATAATAAGCCGCGCTTCCTTCCGGAAACACGGCCATTAACTGCAACTACTGCGGTCTGACTAAGTTGCGGCGCGGCCGCAGCGATTAGTACAGACGAGTGCGACGTGCGTTTTCGCGAGCCAGTTTCTTAGCGTGACGCTTAACAGCAGATGCTTTAGCGCGTTTACGTACAGTCGTTGGTTTTTCATAAAACTCACGACGACGTACTTCAGCTAATACGCCTGCTTTTTCGCAGGAACGTTTGAAACGACGCAGTGCAACGTCAAATGGCTCGTTTTCACGTACTTTAATTACCGGCATGTGCCTCTCACCTCAATAAATAGGTCTGTACTGGCGTTATGCCAGTTGTCTTTAAAATGGTGCGGAATTTTACTTCAATGTGACCCACGTTGTAAAGTGCTGTGGATAATCAGACAGAGAAATACCCCGGATTTGGTCCGGTGTTACCGCCGGGACCGGATCCGCACACCCGACAGGGGTTTTACAGAGAGTGCAGATTATAGCGGATACGCGGTGATTTGTCAGCAACAGAAATCCGTTATGCAGGGGAAAAGTGTGTGGATAACTGTGTTCATCCTGTGAATAAGCGGTTTTTGCTGAATAAAAATACGGCAGAAAAGCCCCGTATTTCACCTTAATACCTGTCAGCACGCCATTATGGTGATACACTGCACTCTTTGCGGAGACGGATGTGCTTCCTGCTGTCCGCCGCCAGTCCCGTCAGTTTTTGTTCCAGCGAGTTAAGTCCCATGCGAGTGTTAGGCATTGAAACGTCCTGCGATGAAACCGGAATCGCAATTTATGATGATGAAGCCGGTTTGCTGGCTAATCAGTTATACAGCCAGATCAAAGTCCACGCGGATTACGGCGGCGTGGTACCGGAACTGGCATCCCGTGACCATATCCGGAAAACGGTGCCGCTGATTCAGGCAGCACTGAAAGAGGCCGGTCTGACGGCACAGGATATTGATGCGGTGGCCTATACCGCAGGACCGGGGCTGGTCGGGGCGCTGATGGTCGGGGCAACAGTCGGCCGTGCGCTGGCGTTCTCCTGGGATGTCCCGGCGGTGCCGGTTCACCATATGGAAGGCCATCTGCTGGCACCGATGCTGGAAGAACATCAGCCGGAATTTCCGTTTGTCGCGCTGCTGGTATCCGGCGGTCACACACAGTTAATCAGTGTGACCGGTATCGGTGAATACACACTGCTGGGTGAATCTATCGATGATGCAGCCGGGGAAGCCTTTGATAAAACAGCCAAATTACTGGGGCTGGATTATCCGGGCGGGCCTGCATTGTCACGCATGGCAGCACAGGGCACGCCGGGTCGTTTTACCTTCCCGCGTCCGATGACCGACCGGCCGGGGCTGGATTTCAGCTTCTCCGGGCTGAAAACCTTTGCTGCCAATACCATTCGTCAGAATGATGATTCAGACGAGACCAAAGCAGATATCGCCCGTGCTTTTGAAGATGCGGTGGTGGATACGCTGGTAATCAAGTGCAAACGCGCGCTGGAGCAGACCGGTTTTAAACGGCTGGTGATGGCAGGTGGCGTGAGTGCAAATCGCACGTTGCGCGAACGCATGGCGCAGACACTGCAAAAACTGGGCGGAGAGGCATTCTATGCCCGTCCTGAGCTGTGTACGGATAACGGTGCGATGATTGCACTGGCCGGGATGATCCGCTTCAAAGGCGGCATGCGCAGTGAGTTAGGGGTGACCGTCCGTCCGCGCTGGCCGCTGGCTGAGTTACCGCCGCTGGACAAATAATCTCCGGACACAAAAAAAGGCGCTTCGGCGCCTTTTTTAATCCTCTTTTTCCTGCTCTTTCGCTTCCTGGATTATCTCTTTATCCGTTTTGGCCCGCTTTTTCTTCAGCTTCTGCCAGATGCGGCTTTCCTGCCCGCGCCACAACCGCTGGATATTGTCATGATGGCGGATCAGCACCAGACAGGAGAGCATGGCAACCGGGAAGGTAAACTCAGGTTTGAACCACCAGACATAAAACGGTGCCACCAGCGCACTGACAATCGCGCCTAATGATGAGTAACCACTCAGCAGCACGGTCAGCAGCCAGGTGCCGGCAACCAGTCCGGTCAGATCCCAGCCGATGGCGGCAATCGAACCAAAAGCCGTTGCCACGCCTTTTCCGCCTTTAAAGTGGAAAAATACAGGATAAATATGGCCTAAACAGGCAGCAATGGCGATAATGCCGAGGTAAAAATACGGTATTTGCAGGAGGTAGGCGAGCCAGACCGGCAGCATACCCTTGAGAACGTCGCAGATAAGGACACCGGCAGCTGCCAGTTTGCCGCCGATGCGCAGCACGTTGGTCGCCCCCGGGTTTCCGGAGCCGTGATGCCGCGGATCCGGCAGTCCCGCAAGACGGCAGATCAGGATCGCACTGGAAATTGATCCCAGCAGATAAGCGAAGATGATCATACCAAGCGCGATTCCACTCATGCTTCTCTCCTGACAGACGGTAAATTACAGTTATTGGCCTCCATGGATAATACGCATATTTCATGGGAAGTGATATCCGATGAGCATAAAAAAACGGGGTAATTGCGGATGGATGTTGTTTTTATTAAGAAACTTGTTGTTTTTACAACGATTGGTGCTTACGACTGGGAAAAGGGTATTACGCAGAAATTGGTGCTCGATATCGAAATGCACTGGGATAACAAACGCGCATCTGAGAGTGACGATGTGGAACATTGTCTCGATTATGCCAGTGTCAGCACCGCTATTCTGGATTATGTACAGACAAGAGCGTTCGCGCTGGTGGAACGTGTGGCGGAAGAAGTGGCGTCATTATTGCTGACAGAGTTCGCTACACCGTGGGTGCGTATTCGTGTGGCTAAACCGGGTGCGGTGGCGCAGGCGGAAGAAGTGGGTGTTATTATTGAACGACGTGCGGCCTGATATTGTCATAATGCCGTCAGCGGAACTGTCATAAAAGCGCTGAGGGTGTCATGAAATTGTCACACTTGCGTCATATGCTGTCCTCCGTATCCGGCATTCCCGCGTCCGGGAGTGCCTTATTTTATCTGCCATACAGGGCGTTATATGGGCGATATCACAAGTTTACTGCATGCATTGATTCTCGGGGTTGTTGAAGGATTAACCGAATTCCTGCCGGTGTCATCAACCGGTCATATGATTATTGTTGCTGAGCTTATCGGCTTTACCGGCGATAAAGCAAAAACGTTTGAAGTGGTTATTCAGCTCGGTTCCATCCTGGCGGTGGTTTTCCTGTTCTGGCGGCGGATGTTTGCGCTTATCGGCATTCACTTCGGCCGGGTTCCCCATGAAGGACAGACGCAGGGAAAACTGAATTTACTCCATATTATTATTGCTATGTTACCGGCGGTGGTTCTTGGTTTACTGCTGCGGGATCAGATCAAGTCCCTGTTTAACCCGGTGAATGTGATGTACGCGCTGGTCGCGGGCGGTATCTTGCTGATTGTGGCGGAAGTCTTTAAGCCGAAGAAGCAGCAGGCCACAGGTCTTGATGATATCAGCTACCGTCAGGCGTTTGCCATCGGCTGGTTTCCGTGCCTTGCGCCTGTGGCCGGGTTACGTTTAAT
>OCAE01000482.1_pt1 | contig 25692 bp, 19 predicted proteins | sample 1495581 | NCBI WGS metagenome assembly OCAE01 (sample SAMEA2580278, study PRJEB22360) | human gut metagenome | biome: human gut; feature: human-associated habitat; material: faeces | place: Denmark | collected 2008/2010 | reverse complement strand
AAATATTTTATGTAGTTGGTTTGTTTGGCGGGCGTGGCTAGCCGTTGCCAAGCATAAATAAAATCTTTAGCCGTCACTGGCTCCCCATTACTCCAAGTAGCATCTTCTCTCAACGTGATCGTGTAAGTCAGACCATCGTCGGATATGTTGGGGAAATCTTTGGCGATAGCCGGTGCGACCTTATTGGTGTCATCGATTTGATACAATCCATCAAAGACATTGACTTGGGCATTGATACTTGCCGTATCTTGTGTAGAGAGTGTATCCATTGATCCGATTTCGCTTTGTTCCATCAAATTGACCACACTGCTCGCTTGGGCAGTCGCTTTGGATTCTTTCTGATAACTACAACCTGAAAAACCGATGACGCTAGCAACAACCAACAAAAACATCATTCTTTTTTTTCCTTTATTCCTCATTTACGTCCTCCTTTTTTACATGCGTCCCAACCGCTTATCGAAGCGCTTTTTCTAAAATCGTCATCTCAATCAATTCAGCTTGCCAATCCAGCTCATCATATCGGTAGCCTTTCTTGGCAGACTCAAATTCTCCCCGCTGATTGTCGATGGGGTCTGCTCGTAAGAATTGCTTCGCTACGGTAAATCCCCCTTGAATACAGTTATTAGCAGGTAAGCGAAAAATATCTAGGTTTCCAAAATAATAACGCCAGCGCTCTTCATTTCCGCCTCGAAATGCGCTGCCCCCAAACGAAACATCTACATAAAGCCAACCGTACTCTGGTAGATAGAAGCGCGCCCAGTCATGAGGGCCCACAAAAAATTCTGAAACATATAAACCCGACTCCCATTCAGCTGGGATATTCGCCATACGACACAAAGTGATAAATAAAAGTGCTTGAACCCCGCAGTCTCCTTTCTGATTGACTGCGCAGTACTCACTGATATTCGGAATCGCATAATATTCTCGCATAAATGAATAGGTCACTTTGGTGGTCACAAAATGATAAATCGCATACGCACGTTCCAAGGGATTTTTTGCTTCCGGCAAAATTTCCTGCAATAATTGCTGTAGAAAAGGCGTAAATTGAATATGGGGAGCGAATTCATTGAGCGCTGATGCAAATGCGTTTTTTTCCGACTCAGTCAACTCACGAATCATGGTTTGCTCATCCAACAACTGGAATAAATCCGTATAAACAGCCGTCAATTCATAGCTGTGTTCCACAGTCGCTTCAATTGAGGAAGGGTCGTTGGTTTCAAATGCGATCGTTCGCTGTGGTGCAGCGAAGGGATCAATCTGCTTGACCGCTCCTTTTGTCTGAAGAATCTTGGCATTTGCTACCTTTCCAGTGTCTCGAGGCAAAGGAATGTGCGTCAAGAAAGGACCGTCTTCTTTATTAAGCGTTGTTAGTGGTCTAAGTGATTGTTTCAAAACGATTCGAGCAGTCCTTTGTCCGAGTTGTTTCATTTTTTCTACATTCTCATCCAGTTCTACTTGTCGGGCACTGTCAATTCCGTTTTCTTCCTCAAATAAATAGCGCGTATAATAGTCTGAGCGCGTCTTAACGAGATTAGCAATAAAGCGTTCATGGAAAACTTTTTTGCCGTTCAAGTAGATCCATTCAACCTCTCCTGCTTCCACTAAGCGATCCAGTTCTTCTCGCTGAAAATCGACAAAGGACTGTTGCATCATCTCCAGAGCTTTGGTTTCTTCATAGGGATATTGCTTTGCTTCAAAAACAGTCAAAACCTTTAATTCCGTGTGCAAACGATCTTTTAAGACTTCACTGATACGGGCATTGTTCAACTTCTGATGAATGAGTCTACGTGTTAAAGAAAAATCACCAAAATCTTTGGCTCGTTGAATGTCTTCTGGCAAAGGAACCACTAGATTGGATAGATCATTAGGATCCATACTCACTGCGCCACCTCCTCTTTTTGTTTAACGCCTAATCCAGCCGCTTCATTAAGTTGAATCACCGGTGTTTTTTCTGTACCAACAACCCCTTCATACGCAAGAACTGCTAAATCAAACGTCGCGTCGAGGTCAGCGAAACGAACATTTTTTTGTGCAGCAACAAAGTGAGCTGCCGCTGCGATACTAATATTGGTCTCCCCTGCCATACAACCTACCATACACGGGATATTCGCAGCTTCGCAAATACTATTGATCTGTAACGCTGGATAGATGCCGCCACATTTCATCAATTTGATATTGACAGCATCTACTGCATCTTTTTTGATCAATGATAACGCATCTTGGGGTACAAATGCCGCTTCATCTGCCATGATCTGTTGGTTGACTTGAGTTCTGATAAAGGCTAATCCATCAATGTCACTAGCAGGTGTTGGTTGCTCAAAAAAAGCGATGTCATATTTCTGCAACTGTTCAATCATTTTTATTGCCTGCTTTGCTCGCCAACCTTGGTTGGCATCAATTCTCAATTCGATGGCTGGACCGACAGCTGCCCGAATTTGTTTTACTCGTTCAATATCGTCTTTCTCATCCAATCCGACTTTGATCTTCAGTGCAGTAAATCCTTGTTCCACAAACAATTGAGCATTCTCTGCCATCACTTCTGGAGTATCGATGGAAATCGTCATATCTGTCTCTACTTGGTTATCCTGACCGCCTAACAACTGGTACAAAGGCAGTCCTGTACTTTTTCCCAATAGATCATAGCAAGCCATATCGAGAGCTGCTTTGGCAGACCCATTGCCTTTCATGCACTGGTTCATGATGCTATGGATCCGGCTTAATTGCCGTGGATCTTCTCCAGTTAATGCATCAGCCAATAACTTTAGAGCAGCTTCACAGCCTTCAAGTGTCTCCCCTGTCACTAAGGGTTCAGGTGTTGCCTCACCGATCCCAAAGTCCCCTGTGTCAGTGATCACTTTAATGGTCAAATTGCTGACCTCAGTAATAACGCCTAATGCAATTTTAAATGGCTTGCGCAGCATCATTTTATTTGCAGCAATTTCCACACGTTCAATTTTCATCTTCATTCCCCCCTCTAACTTAAAACTGACTATATCATTCCGTTTTTTTCTTTTCAACACTTTTTCTGAATTTTCTGAATTTTATTTTTATACAGATTATGCATAACTCTACCAACTTATCTCCTTTGAGCAGTAAATTTAATAACAAAAAAAGAGCAAAAATTTGCTCTTTTAATCAGATAATTGTATTTTATTAATAATCGTCGTATGCCAACGAACATTGATTTGTTTGATTGTATCAAGCGGACACTTTGGTTGTCGATCAGCTGTTAACAAACCGTTTTTTTCCTGTTCCACATCCGTCAACTGCGTATAACAAAAGCCGTGAAGAATTTCTGACTGATAGACAGCATCAATCACCCGCTGATAGTCCTGAATAAACTCTGCTTCATTAGCTGCATTGGTATATCCCCAGCCTTGAGCCCCTGTATCATAGCCGATCCCGCCAAATTCTGTTAACAAGATAGGAACATCTTGATGTTGAAATCCTGGACAATAAATTTTTCTGCGATTGGGTTCAGAAGTTAAAATCGTATCTTTTGTTCGCAAACTCGCCGCAAAATGGTCGTATTTCTCCAGTTCTTCTTTCGTTCCATGAACATAGCTGTGAATCCCACAAATATCACTTTCTGTCATCTCCCAGCCATCATTTGAGATAACCAATCGAGTAGGATCTAAAGAATGGATCAAGTGATAAATCGCCTGCGAAAAATGCTGTTGCTGACGATCGACACTAATGTTCGGTACCCCCCAGCTTTCATTGATCGGTACCCAAGTTGTGATACAAGGATGATTGTAGTCACGGTCGATGATCTCTTGCCATTCAGCCATCACTTTCCCCCCGCTAGTTCGTGTATAAACACTCGGTGAGGCACATTCTCCCCAAACAATGAATCCTAACTGATCTGCCCAAAACAAAAAACGGGGGTCCTCTACTTTTTGATGTTTGCGACAGCCGTTGAAGCCCATTGCTTTGGCTAATTCGATATCTTTCTTGTAATCTTCATCTGTAGGAGCTGTCATGAGACTTGTGGGCCAGTAGCCCTGATCCAACACTAGTTTCTGATAATACGGGCGGTTATTTAAGTGGACCATGCCATCTTGAATATGAATTTTTCGCATGCCAAAATAGCTTTTAACGGTATCGATACACTTTCCTTGTGACCAAACATCAAAGACGACATCAAAGAGATTCGGGGTCTCTGGAGTCCAAGTCCATCCGCGACCGTGAAAGTCACTGCGGTCGATCTTTTGATTGAATAGACTGTAAGAGCGTGTGAACTGGTGCTCGGTCAACTGCTGGCGATCAGAAACAATCAGCTCTTCGCCGTAATAAATTCTGGTACACAATTCTTTATCCGTCAAATCACCAGCATAATGATAGGCGATCTCTACGGATCCCCGATCAAACTCACTGGTATAAAAGACCTTTTCTAAATAGCCGTTTTTGTCAACTGCCTCCAACCACACCGTCTGCCAGATACCCGTTGTTCGGGTATACCAGATAGCAGCAGAATGTTCCTGCCAATATTGCTTGCCTCTTGGTATTTCTTCATCTGTTGATGGATCAAAGACCTTTAGTGTGAGAAGATCTTTGTCAAAGGTCAAATAGTGAGTCACATCAAAAGAAAATGAGGTGTGTCCGCCAATGTGTTCCCCTACTAACTGATGGTTGATGTAGACCCAGCAATGGTAATCGACAGCGCCGAAATGTAACAATAAACGTTTGTCTTGCCAAGTATCTGGCACCATCAGCTCTCGCTGATACCAAACACCGTCATGAAAGCTTTTGATTTCAATTCCACTTTGCTTGGACTGAAAGACATAAGGAACTTCGATCATCTGTGTCAATGCTTGTGGCTGTTGTTCCTCTAAGTTGTCGGTAAAATCAAATTGCCACTTACCGTTTAAATTCAGCCATTTCCTTCGTTCAAATTGTGGGCGCGGATATTCTGGTCTGTTCATAGTCGTCCTTTCCTTTTCAATTTTTTTTATTACGAGGCAAACTAGCCTTTGCTTCCAGAAGTAAGACTGATTCCTTGAATGAAATACTTTTGACCGAAGAAAAACAAGACTAACGCAGGAATCGTCATTAATGTAGAAGCCGCCATCATGATATTCCATTGAGAAGAAAATTGCCCTTTTAGTTGCAATAATCCGAGAGCTAATGTTTGTTTGCTAGGATCATTCAAGTAAATCAAGGGGCCAAAAAAATCATTCCAAGTATTCATAAACGTAAAAAATCCTACAACCATCATGGCAGGTTTAACTAACGGAAGCATGATCTTATAAAAAATCTGCCAGTGGGTTGCACCATCCAGGATCGCCGCTTCATCTAATTCTTTTGGGATACCAGCAAAAAATTGTCGCATCAAAAAGACATTGAACCCACCACCGCCAAAAAAGGCTGGGGCGATCAAAGGTACAAAGGAATTTACAAATCCTAATTTATTCCACATCATAAATGTCGGAATCAACGTCACTGCACCTGGAAGCATCATTGTCGCAATGACCATCGCAAACCACATATTCTTGTATTTAAAGTTCAAGCGGCCAAATGCGTAACCGCATAAGCAAGAAGTAAAGACATTCCCGATAATGCAGGGAATAATAATCAAAAACGTGTTAACGAGATAGGTCTTTAGATCCAAAACTTGAAAGACATCTGCGTAGTTAGAAAATAATAATTGATCAGGCAGCCACTTAGGGGGGAACTCAAAAATTTCATAGGAATCCATAAACGAGCTGCGTACTAGCCATAAAAATGGAACCAATGAGATCAGTCCAATCACCACTAATGGAACATACATCATGTATTTTGCTTTTCTCATGGTCATTTTTCTTGCCCTCCATAATACACCCAATTTTTTGCCGTACCAAAAACCAGCATCGTAAACAAACCAATAATCACAAATAGGATCCATGCTAATGCGGATGCATAACCAAACTGATTTTCTTGGAATGCTTTCCGGTAGATCAACAATGCGTAAAACAAGGTCGCATTATTGGGGCCGCCTCCAGTCATAATGTATGCTTGCGAGAATGTCTGGAAAGACCCAATCAACCCCATCACCAAGTTAAAGAAAATGATGGGAGAGATGGCTGGCAATGTCACATACAAAAATTTATGGCGCCAATTGCCGCCATCTACTTCCACAGCCTCCATTAGGTCTTGGGGAACATCCTGCAGCCCAGCTAAGAAAACCAGAGCGGTACCGCCACATCCCCATACGGCCATTAAAATCAAAGATGGGATCGCTGTTTGTTCATCAAAAATCCAGTTAGACGGCGGCAAATGGAAAAATTGCAAAACAGAATTCAGCAAGCCAAAATCCGGGTTGAATAACCACATCCATAAAATGTTTGAAGCCACCGCTGGAACTACCACCGGCAAGTAGAACAATGTTCGAAAAAATGCCTGTCCTCGAACTTTGACATTCATCAACAATGCGATCACTAGTGCAGCGATCAAACTACTTAGCGTACTGCCAAAAGCAAAGGTGAATGTCACAACCACCGATTTTTTGAAAAAAAGATCATCCATAAAAATCGTACGGTAGTTATCGATGCCGGTAAATTTGAAATCACCGATGACATTATAATCTGTAAAACTAAGAATCAGACTAACGATCATTGGGATGATGGTAAAAATCAATAATCCGAGAATTGCAGGGGCTGCAAAAGCATACCCTGCACGATTCTCTTCTTTGTGTAAATCATATTGTTTCTTTTTAGATTGTTCATCTGTTTTAAGTGTGATCATTCCTTCGTCCACCTACTTCACATACTCGTATTTGTCCCCGAACTGTTTCTCTAGTTTTGGCAAAATGTCTTCCTCAACTACTTCTCTTGGAGCTTTCTTGCCAGTCCAGACCTGTTCTAACGCGGGGTTCACGATTTGCTCGATCGAAGCAGCATCTTCACTGTAGAAGGCCTTGTTTTTTGTCAACGCTTGCTCTTTCGCTTCAACCAGTGCTTCTTTTTTATATTCTGGTGAACGATCGCTTACGGCCCATTTTTGAAGGTACGTTTCATCTGAGAACCAATTGTCTTGGTTAGGTAACCATAATCCTGAATCGATGACATCTAAACTATTCTCAGGGTCTAAAAGATACTCTAAAAATGTTTTGGTTTCTTCCCAATGTTCTTGTGTGTTTTCATTATCAAAAACCACGATTGGCGGACCAAAATTCATTTGAACGACTTTTCCCATTTTTGGTAAAACACCCATACCTAACGCTAACCCTTTTTGTTCGATAGCGTCCCCCAGGGAACGTAAGTCCCAAGATCCTGTGATCGTCATCGCTACTCTATCTGTCAGCATTGCGGTATCAGTTGAAGGAATAGTACTTGCCTGTGAGGGTTTCGGCATCACATAATCTTTGTACATCAAATCCTGAATTTTCTCTAACGCTTCAATCGAAGCATCTGTTCCAATCAGGATTTTTTTGCCGTCCTGACTAAGCACCCCACCGCCATTGCTGATTAAGAAAGATTCATAGCCTAGACCAGTAAAATTGGAGATCCCATAGGTTTTGATATTTTTTTCGTCAAAACCAGCATCGCCTGGATGATTGCCATTTCGGTCGACTGTCAGTTCTTTCAGAATGGATACAAATTTATCCCAATCCCACGCTTGATTGACGTCATGAGGTGGAACTTCAACCCCCTTTTCTTCAAAATATTTCGTACTGTAGAACAGTGTAAGCATTCCTGGCCCTGCAGGCGATCCAAAGACTTTCCCGTTGTACTCCGAGCGTGTCTCTGCGATTTTGTTCTCAAATGGTCCTCCTGATTCATACAGCTCTGTCAGATCCCTTAAGTTGCCGCTCTTCCCCCACTCTGCCGTGCTTGTTTCAACCATATAGCCGACATCTGGAAGTGTTTTGGTACTAGCTTGTGTGTTTAGCTTCTCCATATAATTGTCATAAGGGATCTGCTGCGCTTTTACTTGGATCTCGTCTTGTGATTCATTAAAGTTTTTGATTAATTTATCGATCGAAGCTTTCTCCAATGTATCGCCCCAAAAAGAAAAATTGAGGGTAACTTTACTCGCTTGATCACCAGCATCATCATTGCTCCCACATCCCGATAATAAAAAACTTCCGCCTATAACCAATGAGGAAATGAGTAGACCAATTTTTTTCATCTTCTTTGCTCCTGCCTTTTTATATTCCATTTGTATGCGCATACAATAGTTCAAAAAGAAAATCAGACGGATTATTTTTTACAAAATGATTGCTTCATGTTGCCAAAATAATGCTGTCTGTTTTTCTTTACAATTTATACTATACAAAACGAAAATACATATTTCTTCCCGAGTTATGTGTTCCTTATTCCCGATTTTTGTTTGGCTCTATTTTCTAAATTAGAAATCGATTACATTTATTCTATCAGGCACATCACACAGTAAAATAAAGAGAGCAACACCGCATCACTATCTATAGAACAAAGGAGTAGAATACATGAGCTTATACTTGGAAATTCCTGAAATCAATCCGCTGTTCCCTTTCAAAACCTTTACAAATGAAGGGTGGTCGATCACTTATCCTCACTGGCACAAAGAAATTGAATTTATTTATTGTTTGGAAGGAACTGTCAGATTAGGGGTGGATGACGAGATCATTCAAATGCATGTAGACGAGATCTATTTTTTTTCTAGTGGTGAACCGCACTTCTTCTTGTCTTCGCCAAATAGTGAACGAATCGTTTATCAATTTGATATCAAACTCTTTCAAGGGCATGACAATATCTCGCCAAATGATCGTCCATTGGCCAAAGTATTTGAGACCGTCGTCAATTACAGTAAAGATTGGCCTACCCCGATCCAAAAAGAGATCCAGACTATCTTGCTTTCTATTTATCATGAAAACCAGAAACAGCGTGAAGGGTATCAATACAGTATTTTGAGCAGTTTGTATAAATTAGCGAATCTCTTGTACCAACTGCCATTGAAGAACAAAAAAACAGAAAAAGCCGCTTTAGATAGTACATTAAAAAATCGCGAGACATTGTTCCAGATCGACACCATCCTCGACTATATTGAGTCCAATTATTTACATGCGATCACGATTCAGGATGTTGCTGATCATGTGGGGTTTAGTCCTAGTTATTTCTCACGCTTCTTCAAAAAAAATATCGGGATGTCTTTTACCAGTTATCTGGCAGAATACCGCATCCATCGGGCAAAGTATATTTTAGGAACAGAGCTGGTTCCCATGGCAGAAGTAGCTGCCCGCTCAGGTTTTTCTAGCGTCAAAACCTTTCATCACGTCTTTAAATCAATGGTTGGCACTTCTCCTATGAAATTTCAAAAAAATATTTTCGGCTTTCACTAAATAACTACGCAAGAAACCTATATAGTCACCAAATCGGCGAATTCTGCATTTATCATTTTTATCTAGAATAGGCAATAGTTCATCAGAGAAAAAGAGATCGGAGACTTCCAGATCTCTTTTTTGTTCTCTCGAAGGAGTAATAAAAAAGCGGGGGAAACAGGAGGGTTAACTGCCGAGATAACAGAGGACTCCACGAAATTTGCTTTTCAATTTTTGGGGTATTTTGACTTATTTTCGAAGATGCTGCTTCTGCTCCCTCTGTGTAGGCGTGTTTAGAGCGTGGAACAAAAGGAAAAAACTTTTGTCCCACGCTCCAAAGAAGAATGACTTGCTACCCAAATGCTTCATCTATACAGAACTTCCTTGTACGGATCAAATAGAATAAACAGCACTCAATTAATTGGTAGAGAATAAATAGTCCCCCGTTTTTACTTGCTCTTGAATCGTTTTAGCAAAACTACCATGTTCAGGAGTATTTGTGACAATGACAGGTATCGTTACATCATATCCCGCTTCTTTGATTTGTTGTCTGTCAAAAGAGATCAGCGGTTCACCTGCTTTCACATATTGATTTTCTTCCACATGAAGAGTAAAGCCATCCCCCTCCAGACGTACCGTATCGATCCCAATGTGGATCAAAAGTTCCACGCCATTCTCTCCTCTTAATCCGATAGCATGTTTTGTTGGGGTAGTCATGATGATGTAGCCATCGAATGGAGCATAAACGACGTCATCCTCAGGGAGAATCGCAATGCCGTCTCCCATCATTTTCTCTGAAAACATCGGGTCATTCACTGATTCCAAAGAGACAACCGTTCCTTTTACAGGGCTATTTATTTTTACAGCTTCATTCGCCTGATTGAGTTTATTTTCTCTAATACGCTTCTTTTCAATGAAAACAGTGAGAGTAAATGAGACACAAATCGCAAGCAGAATAACAATGATCGAAAACCAGAAGTTTGCGTTAAAGCCAGAGCCATCTGTTGGGATGAATGTCGGAATGGCAATTAATCCTGGTGATACGACTGCGTACTGCTTCAGTTGAACAAATCCAGCTAAAATACCGCCAACTGCTCCACCTGTGATTGCCCCGATAAAGGCACTGCGGTAATTGATCAAGACACCAAAGATAGCAGGTTCAGTGATTCCCATCACGCCAGTTAATCCAGAAGAGAGTGCTAGGGCCCTTTTCTCGGTATTCTTTTCACTATACGCAATCGCTAACGCTGAAGCACCAACGGCGACATTCGCTGCTAACATTGCTGGCATGACAAATGAGTCATAGCCATAATCTCCTAGCATTGCAAAAACGAGTGGAAACAATGCTTGGTTTGTTCCTGTCATCACAAGTAAAGGTGTCGTTGCCCCCAACAAACCAACGGAAAACCAGCCTAATTTATCATACAAAAAGCTCAAGCCATTAGCAATATAGCCTCCCACTTCATTTCCGATAGGACCTAATAGAATCAAGGTTACCGGTACTGTGATCAAAATGACAAGCAATGGTTTAACAAAGTATTTGATAGACTGGGGAATCAATTTATCCGCGATTCGATCAATCACTGCCATAAATAATACCCCGAATATCACTGGAATCGTTGTGGTATTATAACTCATTGTCGGTACAGAAAGGCCTAAGAAGGTAAGTCCTTCTATACCATTGATCAGTGAATGAACAAGAATTGCCCCTAGGAACATCCCCATCATGCCATTGATACCTAATTTGCGAGCAGCACTAAATCCAATATAAATAGGCAAAAAATAGAATCCAGCATCATTCACTGCATTTAAAATCGTATAAGTTCCACTTTCTGCAGATAATCCGAAAAAGGTCACACCAATAGTTAAAACGGCAGATACCAATCCGGCTGCTACAAGGATAGGCAATACTGGAACAAAGGTACCACTGATAAAGTCAACGACTAATGCCCCATAATCTTTTAACCTTCTTTTTTTTCGATCAGTGGATGTGTTTTCACTTTTATGCTCTAATTTCTCCATAAACATTGCATATACCTTAGGGACATCTGGTCCAATGATTAATTGAACATCGTGATCTCTTTTTACTGTACCTAAAATCAGTTTATTTTTCTTCAGCTGATCATCATCGAAGGCGGATGGATCATTCAATTGGAGTCGTAATCTAGTAGCACAATGGTTCGCTGTTTGCACGTTTTCGATTCCGCCGATGTGATCGATGATATACTCAACTAGTTCACTATAATTTGTCATAGCCGATTCATCCTCATTTCATTTTATAAATCGCTTTCATTTCATTTGATAATCAAAACTGGATCATCTGTTTCTTAGCAAACTGCCTATCCGAACGATACTGATTTTGCTCCTAGGAACCGCAAGATCAGTGTCATAAAAATACGATTACTCGCACCGTTCAATGACTATCGTTCGGATAGTATAGTGTCTACTGTTTTATGTTACAAATTTATAGTTGTACCCCGTTTCCTTCTCACTCTGGACGTTTCAGGGACTGCCCATTTGAATGAATCACTTCTTTGTACCAATAATAAGAATCTTTAGGAATTCTTCGCAAATCAAGCAATTCGTCATCTGTCGTATTGATATAGACAAGTCCGTAACGTTTTGCCATGCCATTTCCCGTGCTCAATAAATCCGTAAAGGACCATGGATTGTAACCAAATACTTTTGCCCCATCTTCAATGGCTAGACCAACTTGGTAGATTTGGTCATTCAAGAATGCAATTCGTTCTTGATCATGGACTTTGCCGTCTTCTCCTAACGTTTCATGGGCACCGTAACCATTTTCCGTTATAATCATCGGCAAATGATAATGATCCTCCATATAGCGTAATAAGTAACGCATGGCAACGGGATCGATCTCCCAGTCCCAATCCGTGGTCTCTACAAATGGATTCACTGTTTGAGCAAAAATACCTGGATAATTTGGATAAACGAATTCTCCTTTTTTCCCAGACTTATTCAACCCAATTTCTTGACGTTGTGAATCAGCTGGTGATTCTTTTGCAACATTGCTGCGATAACAATTAATGCCAAAGAAGTCAATTTTTGCTTGGGCAACGAGTTCCATGTCTCCAGGGCGAATATCTGGATCAATATTGTGTTCTTTCCAGTAACGTTTGATAAATCCATTGTATTCACGATTGGCATTGAAATCATTCCAAATTTTTTCGGTTAATTCTTCGGCATTCATTGCTGCAATCTGATCTTCTGGTTTAGCAGATTCAGGATAAAACGGAACCATCCCAGGAACGGGTCCAATTTTCCCATCCTCAACTAACTCATGACAAGCAATAACTGCTTTAGCATGACAGAGATTCATAATATGGTTGACTCTCCATTTGTCTTCGAACCACGTCTCTGGATACTTACAGACACCTAACCAATCACCATAGACGATCTGCATATTTTGTTCATTGATTGCTAGCCAGTATTTTACACGGTCTCCAAACGCATTGAAGCAAGTTCTGACATACTGATCGAAGGCATCGATGATCCCACGATCATACCAACCATTAAACTCTTCATCTACCCATACCGGCATGTCATAGTGATACAAGGTAACGATTGGTGTAATCCCATGAGCAACGAGTTCATCAATCAACTGATTATAGAAATCAATGCCTAATTGATTCGGAACACCAGAATTATCTGGATAAATTCTAGGCCAAGCAATAGAGAAACGATAAGAGGTAAATCCTGCGTCAGCCATCAATTGAACGTCTTCTTTGTATTTATGATAATGATCAGCTGCAATCGAATTATCGGTATAGGGCTTTTTTTTCTTACTATTCAAGTCAATGATCGCTGTAGAACGACCATCCTCTGCCACTGCGCCTTCTACTTGCCAAGCAGCGCTTGATGCTCCCCACAAAAAATTATCTGGAAATGTTGGTTGATCTTTAAAATGCATGACCTTAGCCTTCTCTCTTATATTTAAGTAAATAACCGTTGAATAATAAATCAAGGACAAAATCAATGCCATAGGTATAGTAAAGCAACTCATTGATTTCTTTCTCATGTGTTTGTGAACTTAAATGATATAATTTGTCAAAGTAACGATTGTAAATTGGGTTGCGGTTGTTGGTAAACAAGATCGCTGTTGCTGGAATCTCTTTAAATACATCTAGCATGGAAGAAACAAATAGACCCGAAAGTGAAAAAACAATGATCAGTGGCTCTTTATAAGTGGTTAATGCGACAGTTAGATCATCTTTTGAGGTTAGTAATGTGATTCGTTTGCCAAAAATAACCATCCGTTGCTGAAAAGTTTTGACGCTCCCTGCGATATTGCTGGAGCATAAAATCATTACCTCCTGATTGCTATTGATCAGTCGAACCAAGCGATCGACTTCTTGTGTGTTAAAGCGTAAGCTGAGTTCTTCCATTAAAGAAACAATGTTGCTTTGAAGCTTCGACAAGAAATCCTCATACCCATAAAATTTCTGAAATTCACTGATGCCATCATCAAATGTTTCTGCGTTTCTTTTCATTTCCAAAAAATTTTCGTACCCTAATTGTTTGGCAAACCTTCTAATTGAAGCTCGCGAGACATGCTTTTCTTCCGCAATTTGATAAATGTTCCATCGTGCCACACTCTTAAAGTTATCCAAGAAAAATTTTGCCAACTCAAATTCCACTGTTCCTACTTCATTTTCGTTCACAATATGATTCAGCTTATAAATAAAATTCAATCGATTATTATCCATTTTTTTAATCTCCCTTGGCCAAGTTTGATTGTATCCATAGTATAGCGTATCCGTTTACAAAAATGGGGTGCATATCTTGCACCCACAAGGAATATCCTAGGAAATCAACTAAGTTTGTTGCCCTTCCCTTCCAGTTTATCAATCAATCACGACTCCTTGATTAGAAGATTCATTGCATGTCACCTGAAGATAGCTTTTAAACAGTTCGTATTGCTGGGGCATAGAGTTTGAATAAAATGGGGGCCTTTTTACGAAAAAAAAGAATCAATTGGTTTTTTTACCAATTGATTCTTGCGAATGATCCAGCAAACAGTTGCTCACGGCTTACAACCTCAGAGCGGTTGCTGACATCTGCTCATTATAGAATGTTGTCATGCTCTATTTACAGACCTTCTTTCAGATGTTCTTTGCTAGTTTTTCTCACCCAGATGTCTTTACCAGTTTGTTCAATAAATACTTCAGTTTCAGGAGCTAGCTGACAGTCAACTTTACCTTCCTTTAAAGTAATTCGCAATTCTTCCCCTTGATAAAAAAGCTTAAAGGCAAGTTCTGTTATTTCTTTTGGTAGGTGATTGGACAAGCGAATGCCTTCATCATAATAAAGACCAGCAAAACCATAAATCAAACTTAGCCAGCTGCCTCCCATATTTGCCGCATGGATGCCATCGACGACGTTTTTTTGCAGATCAGTCAGATCCATCAATGCCGTATCCATGAAATAGCGATATGCTTTTGCTGTTTCTCCGATACGACTAGCCATCACACTGAAAATCGAACGAGACAGCGAAGAATCATGAGTGGTGACTTTTTCATAATACTGATAATCTTGTTTTAGTTGTTCTAGGGTAAAATCACCCGTAAAAAGCATTTGCGCTAATACGGTATCCGCTTGTTTGCAGACTTGATGTTTGTAAATTATCATCGGATGATAATGCAACAATAAGGGATAGTTAGCAGCTGGTGTCTCTTCAAAAGGCCAGACAGATTGTTCAAGAAATACATCATCTTGCTTGGTAAGTCCACGAGACGTATCATAACCGAAATACATGAGGTCTGCGGCTTGCTGCCATTGATCGATCAGTTCCATATGCTTTTCGTATCGTTTCGCCAGTTCAATGGCATAATATAAATTGTTTTGAGCCATTTTGTTGGTATAAAAGTTATTGTTGACCAATGCACTGTATTCATCAGGTCCGGTGACCCCATTGATACAAAAAGAAGGTTTGCCGTCTTTTTCGATGAAATCACCATAACTCAACCAAAATTTTGCCGTTTCGAAAACGACTTCACTGCCGACTTCTTCAATAAAGCGGACATCTCCTGTGACCCGTTCATAGAGTTGAAAAGCATAAACGATATCGGCATTGATATGCAGTTGTGCGGTTCCGGCAGGATAATAGGCACTCGTTTCTTGACCATCAATGGTGCGCCATGCAAACAGTGCACCGTCTTGGCTCAGCTCTTGTGCCCGTTTTTGCGCTTGCGGTAAAATAGTTGCTCGATAAGTAAGCAATGCTTTCGCAGTGTCTGGATTGGTGTAAGTAAAAAAAGGCAACAAATACATTTCAGTATCCCAAAAATAATGACCTTCATACCCTTCACCTGTCAACCCCTTGGCGGCAAAATTGGTTCTGCCATCACGTCCTGCCCCCTGATTCAGGTGAAACAGATTGAAGCGGATCCCCTTTTGTAGTTCTTGATCACCCGTGATCTCGATATCACTCGCTGCCCAAAACTGCTGATAGCTTTCCCTCTGTTCGGCAACAAATGTTTCAAAATCAACCGCTTCTTGATAAAAGGGTGCGCCCTCTGCTTCTTGTAATCGCAGTTGAAAAATCGTCGTCAGGGATTCTCCAGATTGGATCTGACCATCGCCGCCTATCACCCGAATCGCCAGTTTTTTTTGACTATGAGGGGCTGTCCAAATGGCATAGTCGCCATGCTCTTCTTTCAGAAGCTGATGCTCTTTATTCGCAACACGAGGATCATCTGTTTGATTGACTGTGAAGCGCTGGTCCAATGGATGGGAAACAGTGATTGGCTTTGCGAAATTTGCATTTTTGATTGTGTAACGACAAACATAAAATTCACTGCGCGTCATGGAGGCAAAAGATTGCATCTCAAGATCAAAGCTTTTTCCTAATGGGGTTTCTACATGGTAAGACTCATGAAAGATGCCTTCTGACATATCTAATGTCAGCTGGATTTGTTCCGTCTGCCAAACGCCGTCCGACGACTGCTCTTGTCCGATGCTTAAAGAAAGCCCCCGCAGGTTGGGTAACTTGCAGATGGTTTGGTGTTCTTTAGCATAGCCATAAGCCCATTCGCCGTATTGGATCGGTTCACTGTCAAAAAAACCATTGACAAAAGCCCCGGGATTCCCAGGATAGTTCGCATTCACTTTAAGGGGATGCCCTGCTCGGACACCGATTTGACCATTCCCCACAGCAAACAGCGTTTCTAAATATTCCGGTTTCTGATGAGAGAGTTCTTGTGCCTGCAATAAAAATCGTTTGTCCATCTCTGTTCGTCTCCTCCGCTTTTTTCTTTCAGTTCTATCCTACACTACTAAACACCCATTGCAAAGAATCCGACTTCAGCTGGGAAGGGCATCTACTTTGGTTCTTCTGACAGAGTATGGTACCATGAAACAAACTTGAAAGAAGGCGATTACTTGGATTTATGGCTAACAAATATTCGAATGGAAACAAGCTACATCAAAGAAAATGGCTGGTCCTCTGGCAGCCAAACCAAACGGGCGGCAATTGGGATCAGTGAAGAAAAAATTACCGAGATCCTTCCCATGGATGAATGGAAAGACACGCCAGGAATAACTGTTATCGATGGTCAAGGCCAGTTATTGTTACCCGGCTTGATTGAAAAACACTGCCATTTGGATAAAAGCAAATTAGGAACTCCATGGCGTCCTGTCACACCGGCAGCCAACTTAGTAGAACGTTTTGAAACAGAGATTCCTCAATTGGATGCATTGCCTCTTTCGATTAAAGAACGGGCACAACAATTGATCGATTTGGAATTGTCTCATGGTGTCGTGTCCTTTCGCTCCCATATTGATATTGAACCAATGACTGAACTGCGCTATTTTGATGCACTAACTGAATTGCTTGCTGACAAACCATTTGGTACGGAACTTGTTTTGTTCCCGCAACACGGTCTGCTGCGATCAAATGCCGTCGCATTAATCGAAGAAGCATTAGCTACTGGTAAAGCTGCATTCATTGGTGGGGTCGATCCTTATACATTAGATCAAGATTATCAGCAATCATTAAAAACAACCTTTGAGCTGGCAAAAAAAGGCAATGTTGGCATAGACATTCATCTACATGACCGCAAAGAAGCCGGTCGTGCAACGATCAAAGAAATCATTCGGCTGACCAAAGAATATGCTATGGCAGGCAATGTCTTCATCAGCCATGCCTTTGGCTTAAATGATTTTGAAGGAGCTGAACGCACAGAAGTTTTTCAAGCTTTAGCAGATCAGGACATTCATATCGTTTCAAGTATTCCAATCAGTCAGGGAACGATTCCTCCCCTTAAAGAATTACAAAGTTATGGGGTTGCTGTTCACATTGGTTGTGACAATATTTATGATTCTTGGTCATCACTGGGTGACGGCTCCTTGCAAGAAAAGCTCGCTCGTTATTTAGAGATTTTTGGCGTTCAATCACAAGAGGCATTGACCCAGGCATTAGGCTTGGTAACAGATGGCAGAGTGCCATTAGATCAAGAAGGAAATCAACAATGGCCAAAAGTTGGCGATTCTGCTGATTTTCTTTTGACCCCTGTTTCTTCAACGGCTGAATTTGTCGCCCGCAAAGGTCACGTCAGCTGCAGTTTCTTTAAAGGACAACCAATCTACAACGCATAACCAATAATTATTGACAAAAAATGATTCGGTCACCTCTCTTTTGCTGATTTCGCTTGACGCTGATCCGATTATTCGGTTTACTTATGATAGCGAATACAAAAAGTGAGGGATTACCATGTATACTGCAAATATGCAACGATATGAACGCATGACATATAACCGTGTCGGAAAATCAGGTTTAAAACTTCCTGCAATTTCCCTTGGTCTATGGCACAACTTCGGTGATACAGATCCAATTGCGAAACAGCGGGAAACGATCCTAGGAGCCTTTGATCTAGGCATTACCCATTTTGATTTGGCCAACAACTATGGTCCCCCTGCAGGATCGGCAGAAAAGAATTTCGGCCGCATTTTAAAAGAAGACTTACAGGCTTATCGGGATGAATTGATTATTTCATCAAAGGCTGGTTACTATATGTGGCCTGGTCCCTATGGTGAATGGGGTTCTAAGAAGAATTTGATTGCCAGCTGTGATCAAAGCCTGCAACGTCTAGGCCTAGATTATGTCGATATTTTTTACCATCATCGCCCAGATCCAGACACACCATTGGCAGAAACGGCTCATGCACTGGACTTGTTAGTACGGCAAGGAAAAGCCCTCTATGTTGGTGTGTCCAATTATTCTGCAGAACAAACAAAAGAAATCGCCAAGATTTTGAAGGATCAAGGAACCCCCTTTATCATCCATCAACCTCGCTACAATATGTTTGATCGTTGGATCGAAGATGGATTAACAGCTGTCTTAGAAGAGGAAGGATTAGGTGCGATCGTCTTTAGCCCTCTGGCACAAGGATTATTGACTGATCGTTATCTGCATGGTATTCCCGAAGACTCTCGAGCGCATCGCTCAGATAGTCCTTTTTTAACAGAAGATCGTGTAGCTCCAACCTTAAATGTAGTCAGACAATTGAATGATATTGCTCAAGAGCGAGGACAAAGTTTGGCAGAAATGGCATTAGCTTGGCTGTTGCGTCAAGAGACTGTTGCTAGCGTATTGATTGGTGCTTCTCGTTTGAGACAACTACAAGCAAATGTCCGGGCTTTGGACCAATTAACTTTTTCTGCTGAAGAACTAAAAAAGATCGACGAAATTTTAGTGCTTTTAAAGAAATAAGCGTTTGATTTGCTCGCTGGCCTTTCCCATGGGGGAACTGCCCCGCATTGAGTAAAATGGCGGAAACTTCATTTCAAACAACAAAGAAATCAAACGACCGCAGTGTGTATTGTCCAGAAGCTATTAATGCTTCGATGCAATAACCCTCGCGGTCGTTTGGTTCTTTTTTGCTACATTTTAGTTGATTGATTCTTTTTACCAATCAATGGCTAATTGCAGGCAGCCTTTGATGCCACTTTCATTCACTAGTTGCCATGGAACAATGTACTCTTCTACACTTGGAATCGAAATGTAGCCCCCTAGTTCCAGCAAAAATTGTTCTCTGATTTTTGACAGCAAGTGGGTCTGATTCATGACACCACCGCCTAAAATAATCTTATCTGGTACAAAGGACAATGTATAATTGACCAATGCTTGCGCTATATAATAGGCTTGCAGCTCCCATACAGGATGATTTTCAAGAAGAGTCTCTCCCTTTTGCCCCGTTCGTGCTTCGATGGAAGGACCGGCAGCCAGCCCTTCAAAGCAATCCTGATGATAAGGGCAAGTGCCGACATATGAATCCTCTGGGTGCCGTTTGATCCGGATATGCCCCATTTCAGGATGAGATTTGCCTTGGAATAACTGGTTATTCACGATTACGCCGGCACCGATCCCAGTCCCCACCGTCAGATAAATACAGGTATCGCAGTCTTGAGCAGCCCCTTTTTTTAATTCCCCATAGGCCGCTGCATTGACATCTGTTGTCCAAACCATTGGAATCGGATAGCGTTGTTTTAACGTCCCCAAAAAGTCAAAATTTTGCCATCCCGCTTTAGGTGTTGCCAAAACATGCCCATAGTTGGCTTGCTTGGGATCCAATCCGATTGGACCAAAGCTGCCGATCCCCATCGCGGCCAGCTCATACCTATCAAAAAATCGGAAAATTTCGGCCAGTGTTTCTGCGGGTTCTCTCGTAGCGATTCGCTGTGAAGCAATAATCTTCCCCTCTTGATCCGCTACTGCACAGTTCATTTTTGTTCCGCCTGCTTCTATGCCTCCATACATCATTGTCTATCCCTACTTTTCTACTCGAATATCGAAATAATCCATTACTAGCTCACAAAACATCATGTTTGCCCAAGAAAACCATTCACGAGTGTAATCCGTTGGATCATTGACATTGATACCCTCATGCATCAAATGCGTTCCTGCATCGATCGCTACCAACTGATCTAAAATTTGGGCTTTTTCTTCTTTGTTTGGTGTCGTCAATCCAGTCATCGCCATCGCGATCGGCCAAACAAAATTATGCGGTGTATGAGATGAGCCGATCCCACTAGCAAATTCGCCTTGATAGTAATAAGGATTTTCGTCACTTAAAAGTGTTTTTCTCGTAGCTAGATAAGTTGGATCTTCCATGGAGCCATAGCCTAGATAAGGTGCAGAAATCAGGTTAGGTACATTGCTGTCGTCCATGACAGAGGCATTGCCTAACCCATCCACTTCATAGGCATAGATCGTTTCGCCAGCTTGATTCGTCGTATACGCATATTTTTCGATCCCCGCTTGGATCTCTTGCTTTAAATCGGCTGCTTCGGCCACTAATTCAGGCACATCTAAAATGTCGGAGAAAATCAGTTCCAAATAACCTAATATCACAACAGCGAACATGTTTGACGGAATCAAATAGCCATAGACACAAGCGTCGTCGCTTGGACGAAATCCTGACCAAGTCATCCCAGTTTTAGCAACTGGGGTTCCTTTGCCGGCGAACTTCAGCGTATCTTCTTGACGTTCTGTTTGGCGCTCAAATTGATATGGTGACTGCGCGTGATCTTGTTCTGTCCGAAAGACGGTTAGGACTTTTTTGACCCCTTCAATAAAGTTTTTATCAAAGTGATCGGTGCGCCAGGTGTTTTTATAAAGTAGATAGGCTAACTGGATCGGATAGCACAATGAATCGATCTCATATTTCCGTTCCCAGATCCAGCCGTTCATTTCGGTTAGATCATCTTGGTGTCCGGCAAAATTTTCTGTTTCATTGAAGGCATTGGCGTAAGGATCGATAGTGATAAACATAAATTGCTTTTTGACTAATCCGGCAATCATATCAGACAGTTCTTGATCATCTTTTGCTAAACACAGGTACGGACGGACTTGAGCGGTTGAATCTCGCAGCCACATTGCAGGAATATCACCTGTCAAAACAAAGGTACTGCCATCTTCTTGCTTCTTGACAGTGGTTAATACGGTATTGGCAAATGCCGCATTAAAGTTTTCCGCCCAATTTTCATGGTCTTCGCCACAAAGCAACGTGATTTTCTCCATAAAACTCTTAATTACTTTCGGTATTTCGCTGTATCCCATCTTCTTTTCCCCTTTTACAAAGAAGAGCCGACAAAAGTAGACAAAGCCGCTGGTCTTTCTGCAACGAGAAGCTTCGGGTAGTTGATGTTCAAGACTGTTCAATCCTCCATCCTATGCCCGATTTGCTAAGAATGAACCAACCTTCGCTGATCTTGAAAATCTGCTGCCAGTCCTTTCGCTTTGTCTACTGATATTTCTCTTCAAACTTTAAATGATTGCAGCACTTTCTAATGCCATGACCCCTGATAATTGGTCAGACAAGAAAACACTAGTTGGAATTTCTGCGACTAACCAGTCTCGGTAAGCTAACAGATGTCCTTCCTTCTGACTATGCTCTAACAAGCGTTCACAGCTGGATGTCACAAATCCTTTGATGGAGGCTATGTCTAAGCCCACTTTTTCTGCTTCTTTGACTAAGAGATTCAAATAACGGTATTCAATGCCTTTGAACAATCCAATGTCACCACCATCTCCTTCATCATTGAAGACCCCATCTTTACCAATAACTTCAAAGGATGTTTTGGCACAAGTGATTGCATCTTTTAAATAAGAAATATCGTCAGTCACATGATAAAATTCTATCAATGCTCCAATATAGACCCCTTGGTTGTAAGTAAATTTCCATTGCACATCGATTTTGCCATCGCCATTACGATTGATACCATCTTCTACGAATTGTGTGTCCGGCTGTACCAAATATTTTTTCATCCATTCTAGTGTCTGTTGGCTTGTAGTCAGATAGCGTTCATTGGCTTCAACTTGATACAGACGTAATGCTAGAATAATAATTGGTGCATTTACAGGTGTATTCTTATAGTCAAGCTGCGTGCGTTTCCAAGCAAATCCGCCATTCATATGATCATTCCAAGCAGTATCAAAAATATCCAGACATACTTCTCGGGCGTCAGCTAGGTATTCTTTTTTCTTAGTCAAGTCATACAAACGTAATCCAGCTAATGCGTTCCACAACATGTCATCATAAAATTCATGCAGCAATGTGTTATGGTTTCTTGCTTTATTGTAATGATAGGTTTCTTCTGCTTGCTGCAAGTAAGCCATATCGTTGGTCCGCAGATAAGCATCAATGCGTACATCCACTAAATGCGCGATCCACCAGTAATTGAAGGTTTCATTTTCTTTCTCATCCCGCAATGGATAAACGTTGTTCATAAATTGTTCTTTGGAAGCTGCTTGATAGAAATAATCGATACTTGTTTGTGCAAGATCGGCATACTTGTTAAAATCGGTCATTCTCCTGATCCTTCTTTCAATATTTTGTCACCTTGTTGTTGAGCATTTTCTAGTGCTTTTTGCGGCGTTGTTTTTCCAGAAAAGACATTTTCTAATTGTGGAATAAGGGCTAGTTTTTCGACATCGGAATACCCCATAACAGTTGGTCGAATTTTAGCAAAATCCATGGTTTCCACAAAAGCTTTGTACTTCTCATTTTCAGTAAAGTAGGTATTTTGCGCTGCTTCGATATTTGCTGGTAGCCAAGTGGAAATTTTTGCAAACTCGACACCGATATCTGGGTTGGTCGTCCACCATTTAATAAAGTCCCAAGCTGCTTCTTGGTTTTTGGCCGTTTTGGGAATCACTAAACCAAAGCCACCCGTCAACGCCCCTTTGTCCCCATTTGGTCCAGTTACTGGAGGGACGACCCCATAATCCAAGCCATTCACTTTATCATAATCTGCTAATGCCCAAGGTCCGTTATAGGTCATCGCAACTTTACCAGCTGCAAATGCATCAGATCCATCATTAAATCCTTGTTGATAGACCTTCGCTTGATTCATTAATTGATCCCAGAAATCAAGAACGGTCATTCCTGCCTCAGAATTAAAAGCAGTGGCAGTATTATCAGCGTTCAGCATGGTTCCGCCAGCTTGCTGCAACCACATATTGAACAATCCAACGTCATCAAGAGAAAAACCAGCTTGCACTAACGTTTTTCCATCCCATTTTGTTGTTTTCTTCGCAACATCCAACAACTCATCCCAAGTCTTTGGTGGTTCTACTCCAGCTTCTTTCAGTAATGTTTTGTTATAAAAGAGAGAGCGGTTGTCTACTAAAAGTGGGATTCCATATTGTTTATTGTCGTATTGCATTTCTTTGACAGTTTCTTCATAAAAATCGCCCATATCTACATTGTCTTTTTTGATCAAATCATCTAGATCCAATAAGGCATTTTTTTTGGCATACATCGCTGTATTGACGCGATCCCACAAGATAACATCTGGAATTTCGCCACCCGCCATTCCGGTCAGCAGCTTTTCTTCAACGTTGTCTTGAACTTTGTAGGTCACCTCGTATTTGTCTTGGCTATCATTGTATTGATCGATCAATTGATTGAGCTGATCGACTTGGTCACCACTCCAAGAACCCCAAAAAGTGATTTTCTGCTTTCCGCCAGCTCCATCATTGCTTGCCTGATCATTGCCTCCACCACATGCACCTAACACTGTCATCGCTGCTACTAACAGCAATCCTTTGATTATGTTTTTCATCTCATTCACTCCTTCGTTTTATTTGATACCGGCATCTGCCATGCCTTGTACATAATTTCGTTGTGCAAAAATGAATAGAACTAAAACAGGTAGTGTTGCCAAAATCGTTCCTGCCATCAATGGACCATAATTTGTATTGTAGTTGTATTGGAAAGCTGCCAGTCCAACTTGGACCGTTTTCATTTCATCTGCATTCAAGACAATCATCGGCCACATAAAGGCATTCCAGCCTGCTTGAAAAGTCATAATACCTAGCGTTGTCAAAGCAGGTTTTGCTAGCGGAAAATAAACATTCCAGAAAATCTTGAACTCACTTGCACCATCGATTCGAGCACTTTCTCCGAGTTCTTTTGGTAATTGTTCGAAGAATTGTCTCATAAAGAAAATCGAGAACGCTCCTGCTGCTCCGGGAAGCAGGATTGCCCAATAGGAATTGATCAATCCTAACCCACCAGTACCAGTTAGATCATTCCCTCCAGCCAACGGGAATCCGCGAAGCACAATAAAGGTTGGAATCATTGTGACAATACTTGGAACCATCATTGAAGCTAGAAAAACGAGAAAGATTGGTTTCTTCCCTTTGAATTTCAGCTGACCAAAAGAATAACCAGCTAATGAACCAAAAAATAAATTTGTCGCTACACCCCCAAGTGCTAATATCAATGAATTTTTTAAATAGTTTAAGAAAGGCATCGTTTCAAAAACTTCTTTATAATGATCCCAAGTAAAGTGGCTTGGAATGATTTGCATCGATCCGCTGAGAATCTCGCTATCGGATTTAAAGGATGTCGACAAGGTCCAGATAAACGGCAGAACCGTTGTCAAACTGATCAGAATCACCAAGCAATACCAGATGAATGACTGCATATGTTTTGTTTTAGCCATCGTTTTTTCTCCTTTAGTTTGTTTCTGTATTGGTCAAACGCATATTCACCAGTGAAAAAATGAAAATGATCATGAACAAGATAAATGACAGCGCAGAAGCATACCCCATTTCTAGTCCACCAAATCCTTTATTATAAATATAGTAAACAAGGGTGATTGTGGAATTTCCAGGTCCGCCTTTTGTCAGCATATAGGCTTGGTCAAATACTTGGAAAGCGCCGATGATCAATTGTGTGCTAACTAAGAATGTTGTTTTGGATAATTGGGGCCAAGTGATACTCTTAAATTTTTGCCACGCATTTGCGCCTTCAATATCTGCTGCTTCATAAAGAGCAGGATTGATCCCTTGTAAACCCGCCAAGAAAATCATCATGTTTCCGCCAAAACTCATCCAGACACTCATAATGACGATTGCAGTCATCGCCCAATTGGAACTATACAGCCAAGCTGGACCATTGATTCCAATCAAACTAAGCAACTGATTGAGCAAACCATACTGTGGATTTAAGAGCCAATACCAAATGGTTGCTGTAGCCACCGATGAACATAAGACTGGCAAATAAAAAAATGTTCGGAAAAGACTGGTGGTCTTCATTTTGCGATTCAGCAACATGGCGGCTGCTAGAGAGACGACTAATCCCAATGGCACATACAGTAAGGTGTAGACGATAGTGTTCTTTAAGGAAATAAAGAAAAATTCATCTTGAAAGATACGCGTGAAATTCTTTAAACCGATCCAATTGGGGCTTTCAATGATCGTATAATCGGTAAAACTATAGAAAAGTGCCATCACTATCGGGATAATTGCAAAAACAACTAGTAGAAGAACAGGAACCAGAATAAATACATAGGCAATGTTTTGCTGTTCATTGATCCCTCTCTTTTTCTTTCCTAACTCCATTTATTAACCCCCTTATTAAATATAATATAAAACTATTTAATAT
>OCAE01000478.1_pt1 | contig 25952 bp, 23 predicted proteins | sample 1495581 | NCBI WGS metagenome assembly OCAE01 (sample SAMEA2580278, study PRJEB22360) | human gut metagenome | biome: human gut; feature: human-associated habitat; material: faeces | place: Denmark | collected 2008/2010 | reverse complement strand
TGCCGCCGGAGACAATACGTCCGGAGGTCAGATCCTGCAACGCCGCGCGACCGATAGCCACCGGGTTGATGCCCGGGTGCTGATAGAAATAGCGATCTTCGTATGTCAGAAGCGCTTCAATAAATTCCGGTGATACATCCTTCAGTGTGACCGGGTAGCGCCACACGCCGTTACTGTCAGCAAAACGCCACAGCGGTGATCCGTCCTCAGCCGTAACCGTACGTGCCATCACCACCTCATCCAGCGGCAACGGCCAGATTTTATCGGCCAAACAGAGCAGCGGCGGTGTCAGAACTATTGTTATCAGGCCGGTCAGCGCGAGACGTTTAAACCACACTTTCATGTATCAAACCGCATTATCAGAGTTCTTAAGATAAAAATGCCCTTATAACAGACTATAAGGGCATAAAACCTGTTTTGCTGCCGCAGCCCGGAGGCTGCGGACAACAAACGGTGCTGTTAACGAACCACTTCCAGTGTTGCCGGTGTCACACCGGTAGCGCGCCAGGCCGGAATATACATCGATTCCACCTGCGGTGCCGGAACACTGTATTTACCCGGAGTGACCGCGCGGGCCAGATAGACCAGCGTCACCGGACGGTACTCTTCCACCGCCACCTGGGAGACAAAGCGATCATCACGGTATTCGGTATGACGAATATTGGCCTGCTGCATATCCTGAATAGCTTCAGCCAGGTTCGGCGCACTGTCAGCCAGACTTGCACTGGCTGCCGCCAGGTTCTGGTTTTCCAGCTCCAGACCGGCCGGTAACAGATCCACCACCAGCGCATCCGGCACGTTGCGGTCGGCCTGAATATCCAGGCGGACAGCCACGAGATCGCCGCTGCTCAGACGGTCAATACTGATCGGATTACCGTTCAGATCCATATACGTCCGTTTGATCTTCAGCACTTCAGAAGACGGAGCCGGTGCCTGCAGCGGATAACCGGTGATATTGACACGACCGAACAGCTCCGTATCACCCCGGTTTGCCACACTGATACCGTTATTCAGCTGTGCGGCAGAGAGGGTTTCACGCAGCGCACTGTCACGGCTGACCGCCGGGGCCTGCCCGTTGATTAGTGCAGACCACGGCTTTTCACTCTGATTAATGTACTGACGACCAGCCAGGTACAGCGCGTTGCTCTCCTGAGTGGAGAAGTAACGGTTATTCTGTATCTCCGCAGAAAGCGCCTGCAACTTGCCGTAACGCTGATCCGCATTGGAATCCGCCTCACTCAGCAGGGCAATAATCATGGCATCATCACGTATAGTGCTGCCGTAATCGCCGGTGTAGACGCCGTCACGGTTTTTCATCACACCCAGACGGATGGCTTCATTACCGCGATCCGCATCCCCCATTTTCTTCAGGGCGATACCCAGCTGCACCAGTGCCAGTCCGCTTGCGGCATCATCACGGCGCTGATACACCTGACGCAGGGCCCCGAGCGGTGCTTTCTGCTGCTGTGCCAGCACATAACCGGCATACGCCTGAACCGCGAAGCGCATCTGGTCGCTGTTGCCGTAATAGTTGCTGCTGATCACCGAGCGATCCTGCAGATAGCGCAGCAGGCGGTTATTGGCGTTGCTCAGAGCATCCGCCGGAACGTCAAACCCGCGCTGTCCGGCACGGAACAGGAAATCTGTCGCATAAGCGGTCAGCCACGGCTCTTCCGCACCGCTGTTATCCCACAAAGAGAAACTGCCGTCACTGCGCTGCATGCCGAGCAGATGCGGGATACCGGTCATCACCGCCTGGCGGCGTCCGGCATCAGTCTGAGTTTTAATGCCCAGTTTTTTCAGTTCCGCTTCAGAGGAGTACAGGGACGGATACAGCCCGCTCACGGTCTGTTCCAGACAGCCGTACGGATAGGCATAGAGTTCACGGATGTAACGCGAGATATCCAGCGGCGGACGGCTGGTCAGCGTCATTCCACCGGACACGGTATTGGCGTCCAGATAGCCGATCTGATCTGCCGGTAACGCCCATTCCCCGCCATTGCCGAGTGACATCGAGTAAGAAACAGTTTCAGCCGGATACGCCGGACGCACGCCGATTTTCCAGCTGTTTTTGTAGGTGTTGCTGCTGTCATCAGGCAGTTTCAGCCCTTTGACCGTCATAAACACCTCACCCTGACCAAAGCCGTTGGCGGCTTCAACCGGGACATTCACGGAGGTGCGCTGACCTTTCGCCAGAGTGACTTCTTTCTCTGCCGCCCCTTTGAGATGCACCATGCCGTCCGCGCTGAAATTCACGGTCAGATTCTGTGTTTCATCGGTCAGGTTGGTCAGATCGAGTGTCAGCTGCGAGCGGTCACCACCGGCCATAAAGCGCGGCAGCGCCATCTGGCTGATCACCGGTGCGGCAACAATCACTTTATTTTGTGCGTGGCCGAAATCCTCATCTGTCCACGCCTGCGCCATCAGACGCAGTTCACCGTTGAAATCCGGAATCGCCAGGGTAACAGTACCTTCGCCCTGCGCATTCAGTTCCACCGGTGCCGCCTGCTGCGCGATAATCTGCACGTCGGTCAGCGGTTTCAGGCCGCCGCGATCAAGGTCATCGCCACCGTCGCCCCCGAACCGCAGTGTACCGAGACGACCACTGCCCTCAATCAGCTGACCATAGACATCATACTGATCCACACTGTAGCGCTTGCGACCGAAGAAGGCGTCATACGGATCCGGCGTTTTGTAGTCGGTGATATTGAGCACACCGGTATCCACAGCGGAAATCAGTACATTCACTTTTTCCGGTGCCGGTTTGCCGTCCCGGGCTTTCGCGTTGATTTTAACGGTCAGGTCCTGATTCGGACGGATGCGCGCCGGGGTATCCAGTGTCACATCAATCTTACGGGCCGGATCAGCCATCGGAATATGCAGAATACCGACCGCACGCTTGACGGTCGCCTGACGGGAGCTGTCTCCCGGACGGACAACCACCGCAGTCGCGTACAGGTCGTGGCGTGTCCACTCTTTGTTCAGCGGGATTTCCACATCGGTGCCGCCTTCCGGCACATCCACTTCCTGCCACCATAGCGGGCCGTCACTGGATTCCAGCAGCACATAGCCTTTACCGGCCTGCGGTGCGGTCACATTCAGTTTAACTTTATCACCGGCGTGATAATTTGGTTTATCCAGTTTCAGTTTCACCTGATCCGGACGAACCGCGCCGGTACCGCCGGTGTTATCCTGCCAGGAGTATCCGGCCCAGAAACGCACACTGCTGGTCAGCCCGGTGGACGGGTCCACCACTTCCAGGCGGTATGCCCCCCAGGAGACCGGGACGGTCACTTTTGCGGTACCGTCTTTGGCGATACTGATTTTGTCATCGGACATCACCAGGTCTTTCTGATCATACCCGGATGACCAGCCTTCGGAGTCAGACCAGCGCCAGTAATAATCACGGCGCTCATAAATCAGACGCGCATTCAGATCATCTGCTTTTAACTTATTACCCTGACGGTCGGTATAGACAATTTCAAATTCAGCCAGTGAATCTTCATCCATGCTGTACTGCGACACATATTTGTCAGTGCGGTAATCGTAAACCTCTTTTTTGGCGAAGAGCGGACGGATACCGGCCATTTTCGCAGCAGGCCACACCGCGACATCGGCACGCCGGGTCACCGGACGACCGCCGGTCTCCATCAGGCTTGCCTGGAGGATCAATTTAAACGGCGATTTCACCTCTTTCCAGTAATCATTGCTGATGGTGAATGCCAGCTCGCCGCCGTCATCCATGGTTTCGTCGAATTCATCCAGGGTGCGGGTCAGGCTCGCTTCCTGAATGTCACCGAATTCAAAACCCGGCAGTTTGGCGGACGCTTCACGATCCGGACGCATAAACAGCTGTCCGGTCAGCTGATTACCGGCAGCAGGCGCGCCATAGAGATAATGGCCTTCAATCTCAAAGTCGGCAGACTGCTGTGTGGTGATCGGCTGTTTGTCGGTTTTGATTTCCATTGCCATACGCTCAGGCATGAAATCTTCCACATTGACGCTGTAGAAGCGCGGCGTGTTATCCCCGAGATCAAAACGCAGTGTCAGCTTACCGGTTTCAATGTTTTCCGGAATCGCATACTGATACTGATAGAGCCCGTTTTCCGGCTGCCAGACGAAGGTGGAGGCCACCTGTCCGTCATTTTTCAGCACATCGACTTTCACCGGCTGATCTTTCACCGGATGACCGTCACCGTCACGCAGCAGGCCGTTGATCACCAGAGTTTCCCCCGGACGATACAGATCACGCGGACCAAAGACGAAAAATTGTTTTGCATAGCCCTGCGGACCGGCGATATCAAATTCCGCCAGGTCAAGCGCCGGGTTTTTCAGGTCGATCATACTGGTTGGGCCGTTATTAATCGCCAGTAACAACGCGGCATCCGCCCCGCGATCCAGTTTGGCATGACCGCTGCTGTCGGTTTCTGCTTTGCTGAGAAGCTGACCTTTGCTGTCGAGCAAACGGATTTCCACCCCTTTCAGGGCGCTGCCTTTCGCCAGCGACTGCGTAAAGACATCCAGCTCATTCAGGTAGCTGTGCATGGACACGCCGATATCACTCAGGGTAAAGAGTGTGGCAGGCATGGTGTAGCTGTAGCGCCCGGCCTGCTGCATCACCGCCAGATACACGCCCTCTTCCTGTAACGGCTTGATATCCTTCAGCGGGATCTGCATATTTTCGCGGGTGTTTTTCTGCGGATTGAGATCAAAACGCCCGGTATAGACCAGATCAGTGTTATTCAGCAGGTCATCCGAATTCCAGTACTGGAGATTGTTGCCGTACTGCCAGCTTGCGAGGAAAGAGGCCAGGGAATCCGGTTTGATGCGGTAGAAATTAACATCAATACTGTCCACGTTCAGCGCGAATACCGGCAGTCCTTGTAAGACATCTGCCGGGAACAGTGAGCCGCGGCTGGCAAAGCCGACACTCGGCACCACATCCGCAGTGGTCAGTTTTAAATCGTAACCGTTAACCAGTGTGCGTTCGTTAATACCACGCACGCCGCGGTCGATACTCAGCTGCAATTCCCGTGACGGCGGCAGATGGCGCATGCGCAGTTCCATCAGATTATCCGACAGCTCCCAGGCACCTTCGAGCTTACCGTTTTTCACGTCCACCAGACGGGCAAACTGACTGAAATCCTGGTTCGGATCCAGCGGAACGGAGAAGGTCACCACCATCGCATTTGCGCCGTCGAGCTGGATCTCAGAGGCATCGATGATAGTCACATCTTTCCCGGCATAGCGCTTACTCAGCTCTGCCAGTGATGCGGTGTCCTGTGTTTTTTTCGCAGACGGGGAGGAAACAGATGAGGAAGACGGGTTTTCTTTATTATTGGCCGGCGTGCTGTCATTACTGCCCGCCGCCGTGGTGTTAGTACCGGTGTCATCGCAACCCATGAGCGCCAGCGCTGATGCAAGAAGCACTGCAATGCAGCGTTTTTTGCCGGGAGCCTGTCCTGCAATCGGAGAACGCATAATCAATCCTTTCTGGTGAGCCCGGAAAACGGGCACTTGTTCGGTATTATTTCACGAAGTGTAAACAAAGCCTAAACAAGCGTATAGTGCATTATTCTGAATATATGCACTATACATATTCACCATCCGGATAAATTATTGTTACGCTTCTGTTACCGGAATGGCATTGCGCAGCCAGCCACCAAGGCGGCGCTGATAAAATGCCTGAATGTGTTGTGTAAGGAAGTGTGTCAGCCCGTCATTCTCATCCGGGTTTAACAGACAAAAATCAATATGTTCCCCGTCAGCGAGGTGCTCCATCGCAGCCTCAGCCGCCTGACGGATCACGGTATCCGCATCCTGTTCTTCGCTGAGTTCCAGCACAATCAGCAGTACCGGTTCATCCGCGACAGTATTGTTTTTTTCGGCTGCCATCACCCAAAATGCACGACGCACCGGTTTGTGCTGTTTAAACACACCGGTCAGCGCATCAAGCACCGCGTCCGGTTTATTCTCCGGCACACTCAGCAACAGTGCGCTGCCCTGTTCAATCATTACTTCCTGCACCGGGAGTGTATCCGCCATTACAGAACTCCTTATTTCAGCATCTGTCTTCTTAAATATCACAGAAAAACGGTCACATGTTTATGTGACCGTTTTACCGCAGAATCAGCAGGGCAATGCCCGGTTACTGCCCGGCTTTTTTCAGCAGCAGTGCCGCCACGGTGCGTACACCATAGCCGGTTGCTCCCGCAGACCATAAGTCTGACGGCGCTTTGCGGTAAGTGGCTGCACAATCAATGTGCAGCCAGTTTTTGCGGTAATCTTCCACAAAGTGAGACAGGAATGCCGCTGCTGTACTTGCCCCGGCAGTATTCGGTGCCCCGGTGTTGCTCAGATCAGCAAAGGAGGACGGCATCTGACGGCGGTGGAATTCTGCCAGCGGCAGACGCCAGAACATCTCTTTTTCCTGATCAGCGGCTGACATCAGTTCATTGTACAGCGCATCATCGAAGCTCATCACCGCGTGATAGTCGTTACCGACGGCTGTTTTCGCCGCCCCGGTCAGAGTTGCTGCATCGATGATAAACCCAGCGTTATCTTTGTCCGCTTCAATCAGACCATCCGCCAGTACCAGACGCCCTTCCGCATCGGTATTCATGATTTCAACGGATTTACCGTTGCTGTAACGGATAATATCACCCAGTTTGAAGGCATTACCGCTCACCAGGTTATCCGCGATACACAGATACAGTTTGACGCGCTTTTGCAGGCCGCGGCTGATAGCCATTGCCAGTGCGCCGGTCAGGGTAGCAGCGCCGCCCATATCAGATTTCATGGAGTCCATGGAAGAGGACGGTTTCAGGCTGTAGCCGCCGGAATCAAAAGTGATCCCTTTACCGACCAGGCTGGCAAACACCGGTGCGTTTTCCTGTTTGCCCGGATTGTAATCCAGCGCCAGCAGTACCGGCGGACGCACAGAGCCGCGACCGACGGTGTGGATCCCCATATAGCCCTGCTCGCGTAAATCGTCCCCTTTGATGATACGGTAACCGACAGAATTGCAGGAAACGCCGCACAGCAGATCAACCGCACGCTGCGCCAGCTGTTCCGGGCTCTGCTCTTCTGCAGGCGTGTTGATAACATCACGTACCCAGTCAATGATGCGGATACGGTGTTCCAGTTCGGTTTTATCCGCTTCCGGCAATTCCGGCCATTCAATAGAGCGTGCACCTTTCGGACCACGGAAGCCCTGCCAGAAGGCCCAGCTGGTTTCCAGATCCCAGTTGCTGCCGCTCAGCACCACATTGCGGATGCCCTGACCGTCGATTTTGCGGCCCGCGCTCTGCACGGCGCACAGCATCCCTTTACGGCTTAAATGAACTGTCATTCCTTTGTCAGTCGCGCTGACCAGGGCTTTCTCTCCCCACGCCGGAGAAGCAGGTTCATACGATAAGGTTACAGGCATGATGAGTTGCGTCATTTCGTTCTCTCTTTTGACTTTTAGACTGCCGTAACAGTCAGATTTTTTTGAGGAATGCACGGCGTGCCGGTCTGCACAGGAGGCGGTAACAGCATACGCGCATCAGAGACCGCACGCTAACACAATTGTGCGGCCTGATGCGCGTAACAAAAGACATCATTCGAATTCGTCGAGCCAGACTAACAAAATTGCTTCTAATACTTTTTCATTAGATTTTTCCGGCGCATCGTCGAATTCATCCAGTTCGCAGATCCACTGGTGCATATCGGTGAAACGCACCGTTTTCGGGTCCGTGTCCGGGTACAGATCATACAGCGCTTCACCGATTTCACGGCTGTCCTGCCATTTCAGTCCCATTTTCAGGCTCCTTTAATCAGTGCTCACGCGCGTGGTTGATGGTGTATTTCGGAATTTCCACCACCAGGTCTTCATCCGCGACTTTCGCCTGGCAGCTCAGACGGCTTTCCGGCTCCAGTCCCCAGGCTTTGTCCAGCATGTCATCTTCCAGCTCACTGCTCTCTTCCAGGGAGTCAAACCCTTCGCGGACGATACAGTGGCAGGTGGTGCAGGCACATGATTTCTCACAGGCATGTTCAATTTCGATACCGTTACGCAGGGCAACATCCAGAATTGACTCACCTTCATTTGCGTCGTATACCGCACCTTCAGGGCATAATGACTCATGCGGTAAAAAAACAATCTTAGGCATAATCTTCCCGTTATATCTCATCCACAGAGTGACCCGCGAGTGCCTTGCGGACAGAATTGTCCATCCGGCGTGCCGCGAATACCTGTGTTTGCTTGTCCAGTTGTTTAATTGCGTTTTCAATGGCGGCTGGTGAGTCGCCTTCAACGCTCTCAATAAGCGCCCCGACTGCCGCATCAATAGCCGCATTTTCGTCATCGCTCAGTAAATTGCCATCCTCTGAAAGTGCCTGAGTCAGGCTCTCCAGCAGACGGGCAGCTTCCACTTTTTGTTCCGCCAGACGGCGGGTGGATAAATCATTTTCTGCGTTTTCGAGTGAATCTTTGATCATCCCGGCAATATCAGTATCGCTCAGACCGTAAGACGGTTTGATCTGGACAGAAGCCTGCACACCGGTGGATTTTTCCAGTGCGCTGACACTCAGCAACCCGTCCGCATCCACCTGGAAGGTGACGCGGATATGGGCGTTACCGGCGGCCATCGGCGGGATACCGCGCAAGGTGAAACGCGCCAGGGAACGGCAGTCGCTGACCATTTCCCGCTCACCCTGTAACACATGAATGCTCATCGCGGTCTGACCATCTTTAAAGGTGGTGAATTCCTGAGCACGTGCCGCTGGGATGGTGGTATTGCGCGGAATAACTTTTTCCACCAGGCCGCCCATGGTTTCCAGCCCCAGCGAGAGCGGGATCACGTCCAGCAACAGCATGTCACTGTCAGGTTTGTTACCGGCCAGAATATCCGCCTGAATCGCGGCACCGATAGCAACCACTTTATCCGGGTCAATCGAGGTCAGCGGCTCTTTGCTGAAGAACTCACCGACCAGCTCACGCACCAGCGGTACTCGGGTTGATCCGCCGACCATCACCACTTCGCGGACTTCATCCTGATCCGTTCCCGCATCTTTCAGGGCTCGGCGGCAGGTCATCAGGGTTTTTCTGACCAGCGGGCGAATGAGTTCCTCAAAAGTCTCGCGGGTCAGCACCCCCTGCCAGCCATCCAGGGAGAGGGTGGTTTGTGCGGCATCAGACAGTGCGATTTTGGCTTCCGCCGCCGCATTTAATACTTCACGGTGCTGCGAATGCCCCTGTGACTGAATGCCGCGCTGTTCATAAATCCAGTCAGCAATCAGGTTATCGAAATCATCGCCGCCGAGCGCGGTATCGCCGCCGGTCGCCAGCACTTCAAACACACCACGGCTCAGACGCAGCACAGAGATATCAAACGTACCGCCGCCGAGATCATAAACCGCAATCACCCCTTCCTGACCGGAATCCAGTCCGTAGGCGATCGCTGCCGCTGTCGGCTCATTCAGCAGACGCAACACGTGTAACCCGGCAAGACGGGCGGCATCTTTGGTGCCCTGACGCTGCGCGTCATCGAAATAGGCAGGGACAGTGATCACCACACCATCCAGTTCACCGCCGAGGGTTTCCTGTGCGCGCTGTGCCAGTACTGATAAGATATCCGCTGAGACACGGACAGGATCAGTCAGCCCTGCTGCAGTGCGGATGATCGGCAGGCCGTTTTCGTCAGGAAGGGGGCTGGTGAGTGGGCCGGCCTTTTTCCCCCGCCTGTAACTGATACGGCAGATCAGGATAGCGCTCTGTGATATCGGTCAGTGAGCGTCCCATCATGCGTTTGACAGAGATAATGGTATTCTGAGGATCTGCCGCTGCGTTTGCACGGGCATCCCAGCCGACCAGGCGGCTGTCCGCGCTGTACTGCACGACAGAAGGCAGTAAATAACGCCCTTCGTGATCGGGCAGCACATCTGTTTCACCACTGCGCACAGTGGCGACCAGTGAATGAGTGGTGCCTAAATCAATACCCGCAGCAAGGCGGCGCTGATGCGGGGCGGGAGCCTGTCCCGGTTCGCTGATTTGTAACAGTGCCATATTTTCCCCTAGAAACTGTCGAGCAAACGTTCTTCAAGATTTTCAATTTGTTGCGTCAGTTTACTTAAAAATCGTAATTTACGCACGCTGTCCGCCGCAGCGGCCCACTCTTCGTCATCCAGCTGACGAATCATCTCTGCCATCCGGGTTTTTGTCATTTTAGTGATAGTGGCAGCAAAACCGGCCAGTGCATCACTGTCCTGTTTTTGTTCAATGACATCGAGGGCTTCGCGCAGCTCCAGCTGCTCCATCAGAAATGCGGTATCATGCATTGTGTGCTGTTCATTATTGATATCAATATCATGTAACAGCAGCATATATTCCGCACGTTTCAGGGGATGTTTCAGGGACTGGTAGGCGTCATTGATGGTCGCGGCCATCGTCAGTGCCTGCGCTTGTTCTTTCGCATCACCGGCAGCAAATCTGTCCGGGTGATACTGGCGCTGCAAATCCTGATAACGACCGGCAAGTGCCTGTGTGTCAAGGTCATAACGCACAGGCAGGCTGAACAGGGAAAAATAGTTCATCGTGTTCTCTTCGCGGATAAATGGATCAGTTAAACGTGGAAACTCTCGCCGCAGCCGCATTCGCTGCCAACGTTCGGATTATTGAATTTAAACCCTTCGTTTAACCCTTCCTTCACGAAATCCACTTCCGTACCGTCAAGATACACAATACTTTTTCCGTCGATGATCACTTTTACGCCGTGATCTTCAAAGACGACATCATCTTCATTAATGACATCGGCAAATTCAAGTACGTAAGCCATACCAGAGCAACCGGAGGTTCTAACGCCTAACCGCAGACCTACTCCTTTACCACGGTTTGCCAGAAAACTGGTGACCCGGTTTGCCGCACTTTCTGTAAGAGAAACGGACATTACACACCTCGCTCTATAAACCAGTAGGGCGGATGACCGATGAGATCAGTATCCGCCATTATTTTATTGTTTTACCTGCTGCATATCAGCAGCGGCGGGCTATTAGTTGCCCCGGCGTTTACTTTTGTAATCCGCAATTGCTGCTTTGATCGCATCTTCAGCCAGAATCGAGCAGTGAATTTTCACCGGCGGTAATTCCAGTTCTTCCGCAATCGCAGTATTTTTGATGGCTTCTGCTTCATCCAGGGTCTTCCCTTTCATCCACTCAGTCACCAGTGAGCTTGACGCAATCGCCGAGCCGCAGCCGTAGGTTTTGAAACGCGCGTCTTCAATCACGCCGTTATCGTCAACTTTGATCTGTAACTTCATCACGTCACCACAGGCCGGTGCCCCCACCATGCCGCTGCCGACAGTCGGGTCTTCGTTGTCGAATGAGCCGACGTTGCGCGGGTTTTCGTAGTGATCGATTACTTTATCGCTATAAGCCATTGTTTATACTCCTGAAACCGTCTGATTAGTGGTGTGACCATTCAATGCTGTTAATATCAACACCTTGCTTGTGCATTTCCCACAGCGGGGAAAGATCGCGCAGGCGGCCAATTGCGTTATGGATAAGTTTGATAGCATAGTCAATCTCTTCCTCTGTCGTAAAACGCCCCAGAGAGAAGCGGATTGAGCTGTGCGCCAGTTCGTCAGTCATACCCAGGGCGCGCAGAACATAAGACGGCTCCAGGCTGGCGGACGTACAGGCAGAACCGGATGATACCGCGAGGTCTTTCAGCGCCATCATCAGGGATTCACCTTCAACATAGTTGAAACTGACGTTAAGAATATTCGGTGCGGAATGCTCCGGGCAACCGTTCAGATAGGTTTCTTCGATATCTTTGATACCGTTCCACAGACGCATACGCAGTGCGGACAGACGCTCAGCTTCCGCTGCCATCTCTTCTTTGGCAATACGGTAAGCTTCACCCATACCGACAATCTGATGCACTGCCAGAGTACCTGAACGCATACCGCGCTCGTGACCACCACCGTGCATCTGCGCTTCAATGCGGATACGCGGTTTGCGGCGGACATACAGTGCGCCGATACCCATCGGGCCGTAAATCTTATGGCCGGAGAAGGACATCAGGTCCACTTTCAGTTTGCTTAAATCAACCGGGACTTTACCGACGCTCTGAGTGGCATCCACATGGAAAATGATCCCTTTGCTGCGGCACAGTTCACCGATAGCGCCGATATCCTGAATCACACCAATTTCGTTATTCACATGCATGACGGAAACTAAAATGGTGTCCTCACGCATTGCGGCTTCGAGTTCAGCCAGGTCGATCAGGCCATTACGCTGCGGCGCAAGATAGGTCACTTCAAACCCTTCGCGCTCTAACTGACGGCAGGTATCGAGTACCGCTTTGTGCTCAGTTTTACAGGTAATAATGTGCTTGCCTTTTTTCTCATAGAATTTGGCAGCACCTTTGATCGCCAGGTTGTCAGACTCGGTGGCACCGGAAGTGAACACGATTTCACGCGGATCAGCACCGACCAGATCAGCAATCTGGTTACGGGCAATATCGACGGCCTCTTCGGCCTGCCAGCCAAAGCGGTGGGAACGTGACGCCGGGTTGCCGAAGATGCCGTCCATTGTGAGGCATTGCATCATTTTTTCAGCAACACGCGGATCAACCGGGGTGGTTGCTGAGTAATCTAAATAAATCGGTAATTTCATCGCTCAATTGCTCCATGAACTACGGTTGCGTTGTTAACGCAGGTTTCTGCTTATGCTTGCAGATTGATAATCGTTTCGTTAATTGCCAGATTATGTGCACGACGTTTATCATCCTGGCGATCAGCAACATCAATCACTTCTTTATGATTTACTAACTCTTCCAGACTGATACTGCTTAAAAAATCAGTAATACGGTCACTCAGGTCACGCCACAGCGCGTGTGTCAGACAGCGGTCACCGCCCTGACAGCCTTCCCTGGTTCCCTGACAGCGGGTCGCATCAACGGATTCATCGACGGCTGAGATGACCTGAGCAATGAAAATCTCACCGGCACCGCGTGCCAGAAGATACCCGCCGCCCGGCCCGCGAACGCTGGAAACCAGCTCGTTTTTACGCAGACGGGAGAAGAGTTGCTCAAGATAAGAGAGGGAGATACCCTGACGCTCAGAAATGTCAGCCAGTGGTACGGGCCCCTCATGGGAGTGCAGCGCTACGTCGAGCATAGCGGTTACCGCATAGCGCCCTTTTGATGTCAGTCTCATAACCGGATCCCCGTGATAAATGGTGAAGAAATTGTGTCATTCCTGAGTAATTTAGTCAACTATTTAACCCAGTAATTTACTCAACTATTTTTTCGCCCATTTCTCAACAGAAGTCAGGATACCCCGCAGGATATTCAGCTCCTGCGTTTCCGGATGCGCGCGGGTAAATAAGCGGCGCAGACGGTTCATAATCTGACCCGGGTGTGCTTTGCGGATAAAACCGGATTCATTGAGAACCGATTCCAGATGCGTGTAAAACCGCTCCATATCATCCGCCGGCGGATAGTGTACCTCATCTGCCTCATCATTATTTGCCGGTTCGCTCTCATTCTGAGTGGCAAGAAATGCCATCCGGATCTCATAACTGACCAGTTGCACCGCCATCGCCAGATTCAGCGAGCCATATTCCGGGTTGGTCGGGATATAAAGATGGTAATTACACTTCTGTAATTCATCGTTGGTCAGCCCGACCCGTTCACGGCCGAAAATAATCGCGACCGGTGCGGTCTGTGCGATTTTAACACTTTTTTCCCCGCATTCACGCGGTTCAACCATCGGCCACGGCAGTGTGCGTGACCGGGCGCTGGTGCCAATCACCAGTTCACAACCGGCAATCGCTTCATCCAGGGTGCTGACAATCTTTGCATTGCCGATAACGTCACTGGCACCGGCAGACAGCGCGATGGCGTGAGAGTCCGGCTGTACCTGCGGATTGACCAGATAAAGGTTGGATAACCCCATTGTTTTCATCGCCCGCGCAGCGGAGCCCATGTTGCCTGTATGTGAGGTTTCCACCAGGACGATTCGGATATTTTCGGACATAACACACTTTCTTTGAGAAATTATCGCAATATCTTAACACAAGAATAGTCAGATTGACGATCACCTGTTATACTCTGCCGCGTTTATTTTCGTTCTTTAACATCCCGGTGGACAACCCCATGCATCCGATGCTTACCATCGCCATACGTGCTGCACGTAAGGCCGGCAACCTGATTGCCAAACACTATGAAATGCCTGACACTGTTGAGACAACTCAGAAAGGTGCCAATGACTTTGTGACGAATATCGATCGCGAAGCTGAGCAGATGATTATCGAGATCATCCGCAAATCTTATCCGGCACATACCATTATTTCTGAAGAGTGCGGCCTGTCAGCCGGCGAAGAAAGCGACATGGAATGGGTTATTGATCCCCTGGATGGCACCACCAACTTTATTAAACGCCTCCCGCACTTCGCTGTCTCTATCGCATTCCGTATCAAAAAACGCACCGAAGTGGCTGTTGTCTACGATCCGATGCGTAACGAGTTATTCTCTGCTGTCCGTGGTCAGGGCGCACAGTTAAACGGTTACCGTCTGCGCGGTGCCACTGCCCGTGATCTCGACGGCGCGGTACTTGCAACCGGCTTCCCGTTCAAAGCAAAACAACATTCCGATACTTATATCAAAATGCTCGGTAAACTGTTCACCCGTTGTGCAGATTTCCGCCGTACCGGCTCTGCCGCACTGGACCTGGCTTATCTCGCTGCCGGCCGTGTGGACGGTTTCTTTGAGATCGGTCTGAAGCCATGGGATTTCCTGGGCGGTGAACTGCTGGTCCGTGAAGCGGGCGGTATCGTCTCTGACTTCACCGGTGACCACCGTTATATCGACAGCGGCAACATCGTTGCAGGCAGCCCGCGTGTGGTCCGCGAACTGCTGGCAGAGCTGCGTGATGAGCTGACTGAGTCACTGAAACGCTGATTCTGCTCCGCCAGATGTGAAAAAGGGTTATGACTCTCGTCATAACCCTTTTTTGTTATGCATTTTCCGGGGTCTGCGGCCGGATTTTAGGCCGCAGGAACAGCGCAGGAACCACCGTCAGCGCCATCAGATAAAATATCCCGCCGTGGATATCTTCATACAGATAGCCTGCCACCAGCGTCATCACCGCAATCGCCCCACCCATCGCCAGCGCGGAATACGCCGCCTGTAACGGAATAATTTCCGTGGATTTGCGGGCGCCGATAAAGCGCATTGCCGCCAGGTGACACACGGTATACGTACCGCTGTGCAGGATCTGCGCCACAATCAGTACCGGCAATGCGGCCGACATGCCCAGCAGCGACCAGCGCAGAATACCGCAGATACCGGAAAGCAGCAGCAGGTTTGCCGCGCTCCAGCGGCGGAACAGCTTATTACTGAACGTAAAGACAATCACTTCCGCCACCACGCCCAGTGACCAGAGATAACCGATAGCGGCATCAGAATAGCCAACCTTCTGCCAGTAAATCACGCTGAAGCCATAATAGGCGGCGTGTGCCCCCTGTAACAAACTCACACACAGCAGAAAACGAACAACGGCATTATCTTTCAGCAGAACACTGAACTTCACCTGCGGCCCGCGCTGCTTCATTTCCCCGGACGGCATAATGCGCGGACGCAGCAGCGACGTCAGCAGCAAAGTTCCGGTACTGACCACCAGCGCCGCCAGAATCACCTCATGCTTCCAGATATCCATCAGCATCCCGGTAACCGAGGTGGCGATGATAAAGGCCACTGAACCCCAGACACGGATCGAGCCGTAATCCATCGGGAACTGTTTTTGCCAGGTCGCGGCAAGAGAATCCCCCAGCGGGATCATCGGGGAGAAAAAGAGGTTGAATCCTGCCATGACAAAAAAGAGCCAGAGCCAGTGCGAGCCGAAATAAAACGCCACCGCGAACAGAAAAGCGCAGAGTGCCATCAGCCTCAGGGCAAAAATCAGCCGTGACGGGTCTTTAAACAGCGGTGTGATAAACAGGCTGCCAACGAAACGCGCCACCAGCCCCACACTGAGCAGCATACCGACCGTTGCCACATCATGCCCTTCACCTTTCAGCCATGCGCCCCAGTAGGGAAGAAAAATCCCGTAGGAAAAAAAATACGTAAAATAATCAAGCGCCAGCCAGAGCGATGACGGAACAAACATCTGCCTCTCCTTTCAGGAATACAAAAAACCCGCTTGCGGCGAACGAAGCGGGTTTTGGTTACATCAGATTGGTAACGCGATTATGCGTAAACCGGATATTTCGCGCAGATAGCCAGAACTTTTTGTTTCACAGCTTCAATGGTCGCTTCATCATTGAGGTTATCTAACACGTCACACATCCAGCCGGCCAGTTCACGGGCTTCTGCTTCTTTGAAGCCGCGGCGGGTGATCGCCGGGGAACCGACACGGATACCGGAGGTCACAAACGGGCTCTTCGGATCGTTCGGCACACTGTTTTTGTTGACAGTGATATTAGCACGGCCCAGTGCCGCATCCGCATCTTTACCGGTGATGTCTTTATCGACCAGATCCACCAGGAACAGATGGTTCTCAGTACCGCCGGACACCACTTTATAACCACGGTTCAGGAAGACTTCAACCATTGCTTTGGCATTTTTCACAACCTGGACCTGATTTGCTTTAAATTCAGGCTCCATTGCTTCTTTTAACGCCACTGCTTTACCGGCGATAACGTGCATCAGCGGACCGCCCTGGTTGCCCGGGAATACGGCTGAGTTCAGTTTTTTGTACAGATCTTCATCACCGCCTTTCGCCAGGATCATCCCGCCGCGCGGACCCGCCAGGGTTTTGTGCGTGGTGGTGGTGACAACGTGAGCATGCGGAACCGGGTTAGGATAAACACCCGCAGCAACCAGACCGGCAACGTGTGCCATATCAACAAACAGGTAAGCACCGATGCTGTCAGCGATTTCACGCATTTTCGCCCAGTCAACCACACCGGAGTAAGCAGAGAAGCCGCCGATGATCATTTTCGGCTGATGTTTTTTCGCCTGTTCAGCGACATCGTCATAATCGATTTTACCGGCAGAATCGATACCGTAAGGGACGATATTGTACAGTTTACCGGAGAAGTTTACCGGAGAGCCGTGAGTCAGGTGACCGCCTTCCGCTAAATTCATCCCTAATACGGTATCGCCCGGTGACAGCAGTGCGGAGTACACTGCAACGTTAGCCTGGGAGCCTGAGTGTGGCTGAACGTTGGCATAATCTGCGCCGAACAGTTCTTTTGCACGGTCAATCGCCAGCTGTTCCACGATATCCACATATTCGCAGCCGCCGTAGTAGCGTTTGCCCGGATATCCTTCCGCATATTTGTTGGTGAGCTGGGAGCCCTGAGCTTCCATAACGCGCGGGCTGGTATAGTTCTCAGAGGCAATTAATTCAATGTGCTCTTCCTGACGACGATCTTCGTCTTTCATCGCCTGCCAGAGTTGTGGGTCGTAATCTGCAATATTCATTTCACGCTTTAACATTCGCTTCTCCTGACTCGCCTGATGCCGATAAAAAAACACCCCTTTCCGGGGACGAATGCCCTACAGTGTAAACCCTTTTTCTGAATTGAGATAGCCCCGGAAACAAAAAATACGCAAACGATTGCATGTCGGTAAAATCAGGTAATTAGCATACTTATTATTTCATAAGAATATCCTGTCCATCGGACACAATACCGGATTTGTGATCCCCCCTTACCCACGCTCACTGATCAATTTCGCTATTTTCAGCGGATTTTCAGAAACAGCAGAAAAATTTGCGCTTTACAAATTCTGCCCTGTATTATAAGTTGCATAAAAAATACATGTTATAAATTTCACACTGATGTGATGCTTTTTCAGGAGCCCTGCTATGCTCGATGCACAAACTATCGCCACCGTAAAATCCACTGCCCCGCTGATTGCCGCCACCGGACCGAAACTGACCGCCCATTTTTATGACCGCATGTTTCGTCAGCATCCTGAATTAAAAGATATCTTCACCATGAGCCACCAGCAGAACGGTGCGCAGCGTGAAGCGTTGTTTAATGCGGTCTGCGCCTATGCCATGAATATTGATAACCTCGGCGCGCTGGGTGCGGCAGTGGAAAAAATTGCCAATAAACATGCCAGTCTGATGATCAGACCGGAGCATTACCCGATTGTCGGGGAAAACCTGCTTGCCACCATTGAAGAGTTACTCAATCCGGGTGAAGAAGTGCTGACCGCCTGGGGGAAAGCATATGGCGTGCTGGCAGATATCTTTATTCAGCGCGAAGCCGGGCTGTATCAGGAAAAAGCGGCGTCACCGGGCGGATGGGAAGGACTGCGTGAATTCCGCGTGATCCGCAAACAGCCTCAGAGTGAACTTATCACCAGTTTTGAACTGGTACCGGTTGATGGCAGGCCTGTCGCGGATTACCGTCCGGGGCAGTATATCAGTGTCTATATCAATGATGAGGCGCTGGAAAACCAGGAGATCCGCCAGTACTCTCTGACACAGGCACCGGACGGTAAAACCTACCGGATTGCGGTCAAACGTGAGGACAAAGGCACGATTTCCGGCTGGCTGCACGCCAATGTGCAGGAAGGTGATGTGGTCAGACTGACGCCACCGCTGGGGGATTTCTTCCTGGAGGCAGAAAAAGAAACGCCGGTGGTTCTGATTTCCGCCGGGGTCGGCTTAACACCAATGATGGCTATGCTGCAAACACTCGCCGCACAACAGCATCCGGCGGACGTGACCTGGCTGCATGCGGCAGAGCACGGCGGTGTGCATGCGTTTGCGGATGAAGTAAACCGGTTTGGTGCTCAGCTGCCGGCGTTCAGCCAGACCGTCTGGTACAGGGAGCCGCGTGCTGATGAAGCGCATCCGCACCTGACCGGGCTGATGGATTTAACCGCTCAGCAGGATATCCTGCTCAGTAAAACCCGCCATTATTACCTGTGCGGCCCGGTGGCCTTTATGCAGCACATTGCGCGTCAGCTGACCGCAATGGGCGTCAGTGCAGACCTGATCCATTATGAATGTTTCGGTCCGCACAAAATTTTATAATCGCGACAGAACAACAATAACAACACGCTGAGTATTCAGCGTATGTGCTGAAGTAAATGCACATTTGAGTAACAGTGACATAACCGCCGAATTTATATCTATCCCATCCTTTCGCCCGGTTCACTGTTACTCTTTTTTTTATCTGTCAGTTCTTATACCGCGCCCGGTTCACACATTTTTTTACTGCCTGCGAAAAATACATCACTTTGGCCGACTGAATGCATGTTTCCAGCTCTTCGCTTTCCTCTTTATTTAAATTCATCCCGGAAACCTGCGCAAACAGCGCCGGTAATTCATCCTGACCGGGGTCTTTCAGTGCTGACTGCAGAATAATAATACCGGCCATCACCAGCATAATCACCACCGCACATACCGCAACGATCCATTGTATTACCCGCACATGTATTACCCGCACAGTCTTCTCCTTTTACTGACCGATAAAAAAATCCGGCGGTATCAGAAATGACAGCCGCCGGATAAGTATGATTTGCAGGGATGCTCAGCAGAACTCAGATAGCATCTTCATCCTGTTCCCCGGTACGGATCCGGACAACCTGTGCCACATCGAACACAAAGATTTTACCGTCACCAATTTTACCGGTCTGCGCCGTCTGCATAATGGTTTCCACACAGGTATCGAGAATGTCATCGGCGACAACAATTTCAATTTTCACCTTCGGCAAAAAATCCACCATATATTCCGCGCCGCGGTACAGTTCGGTATGCCCTTTCTGACGACCGAACCCTTTCACTTCTGTTACGGTCATCCCGGTGATCCCCACTTCAGCCAGGGCTTCGCGGACATCATCGAGTTTAAACGGCTTAATAATTGCCTCAATCTTTTTCATTGTCAGATCCTGTTACCAATTTTTGCGGCCAAACCCGGATGTAATCGGGTAACGGCGATCTTTGCCAAAGTTCCGGGCGGTAATGCGCGGTCCCACCGGTGACTGGCGGCGTTTGTATTCATTGATATCCACCAGCCGGATAACCTTGCGGACCACCGCTTCATCAAATCCGGCGGCGATCAATTCATCGGCGGACATGTCTTTTTCAACATACCCGGCCAGCAGAGCGTCAAGGATGTCATACGGCGGCAGACTGTCCTGATCCAGCTGACCCGGCGCCAGTTCTGCTGACGGCGGACGGGTAATAACCCGCTCCGGAATCGCCGGAGAGAGTGTGTTGCGGTATCTTGCCAGTTCAAACACCATGGTTTTCGGCACATCTTTCAGAACGTTAAAGCCCCCGGCCATATCCCCGTACAGTGTTGAGTAACCGACAGCGCACTCACTTTTATTACTGGTGGTCAGCACAATGCGGCTACGTTTATTGGACATCGCCATCAGGATCACCGCCCGGCAGCGCGCCTGTAAATTCTCTTCGGTGGTATCTACCGGCGTTCCGGCGAATTTCGGTGCCAGTTCGTGCATAAAGGCGTCAAACATCGGCTCAATCGACACCACATCAAATTCCACACCCAGCAGCTCTGCCTGCTCACGGGCATCGTGGATACTGATATCCGAGGTGTAACGGAACGGCATCATCACCGCCTGCACTTTGTCTTTACCCAGCGCATCAGCGGCAATGGCGACCGTCAGGCCGGAATCGATCCCGCCGGACAGACCCAGCAGTGCTCCCTGAAAACCATTTTTGCGGACATAATCCCGTGTTGCCAGCACCAGCCCCTGATAAACCTGAGCCAGAACAGACAATGACGATGCCGGATCCGCCATCGGCGTGATAGTTAAATCCGTAAACTGACACTGCGCGATTTGCTCTGAAAACGCCGCAAGACGATGCGTTACGCTGCCATCTGCGGCGAAAACAGCAGAATCACCATCAAAAATCAGCTCATCCTGCCCGCCGACCTGGTTGAGATAGACCAGCGGCAGCCCGGTACTGCGGCAGTGCGCCTGTATCAGTACATCCCGGGTATCAATTTTATCAGTGGAATACGGTGACGCATTCAGTGTCAGAATGATTTCCGCACCCGCCGATGGCGGGTCTGTATGTTTCCCCCCCCCGCCGCTTTCAGGGCATCCACCGGGCCGTCAGTCCAGATATCCTCACAAATGAGTAACCCGAGGCGATAACCGCGAAAATCGATTACACAGGTTTCTGTCCCTGCCGTAAACCAGCGTTTTTCATCAAACACACCGTAGTTCGGCAGTTCCTGTTTGAAATAGCGGGCGCGGAGTGCCCCTTTCTCAAAGAACGAGAGGGCGTTATAGATGTGACCGTTTTCCTGCCACGGGTGCCCCACCAGCACAGCACAGTCACCGCTGGCCTGTTGGATCCGGGTGAGGCTCTGCACTATCCGCTGATGAAAATCGGGACGGAAAACCAGGTCTTCCGGTGAATACCCGGACAATGCCAGTTCGGAAAACATGACCAGGTCAGCGCCGGCTGCCTGTTGTTCCGCCATGGTTTTCAGAATACGTTCACCATTGCCTTCGATATCTCCGACCAGAAAATTCAGTTGGGCCAGGGCGATATTAAGTGTACGACGCATAAAATCCTGTTCTCCCGGGATAGATCTCACCGTATGTAAAAATTAATAATAAAACAGCTAATAATGAAGATGATAGCAAAATGTGCCGGTCAGAACCGATTCTTTGCTTATTCTTTGCTTATTCTTTAAAGTCGGCCGCATCCAGCTCATGACGGGACAGTAATTTATAGAACTCAGTCCGGTTACGCCCCGCCAGACGGGCCGCATTAGTCACGTTACCTTTGGTCATCTGGAGAAGTTTACGTAAATAGTTGAGTTCAAACTGATTGCGGGCTTCCGCAAAAGTCGGCAATGCGGTGTTTTCTCCTTCCAGCGCCTGTGTCACCAGTGCCTCACTGATAACCGGCACGGTGGACAGTGCCACACATTGCTCGATAACGTTAAGTAACTGACGGACGTTACCCGGCCAGCTTGCACCCATCAGGCATTTCATGGCATCCGGAGAGAAGCTGCGGACAAACGGCTTATGTTTTTTCGCCGCTTCGCGCAAAATATGATTGGCCAGCAGCGGGATATCTTCAGCCCGCTCATGGAGTGTCGGAATTTTCAGGTTAACCACATTGAGGCGGTAGTAGAGATCTTCACGGAATTCGTGTTTTTCCATCGCCTTGGGTAAATCGCGGTGTGTCGCGGAAATGACGCGGACATCAATATCAATGTCGCGGTTACTGCCGAGCGGGCGCACTTTGCGCTCCTGGAGAACACGCAGCAGCTTGACCTGCAGCGGCATCGGCATATCCCCGATTTCGTCGAGGAACAGTGTGCCGCTCTCTGCCGCCTGAAACAGCCCTTCCCGGCTGCTCACCGCACCGGTAAAAGCCCCTTTGGCATGACCGAACAGCTCTGATTCCAGCAGCTGTTCCGGCAGCGCGCCGCAGTTAATGGCAATAAAGGGCTTTTTCGCTCTCGGGCTGGCTTTGTGAATGGCCTGGGCCAGTACCTCTTTCCCGGTACCGCTCTGGCCGTTGATCAGCACACTGACATCGGATTGCGCCACCATACGCGCCTGTTCCAGCAGACGCAGCATCAGCGGACTGCGGGTCACAATGCTCTCACACCAGGATTCATCACTGACCGTGGTGGTGGAGAGTGCCAGCGCATCGTCAATCGCTTTATATAACGCATCGCGATCCACCGGTTTGGTCAGAAAGCTGAACACCCCCTCACGGGTGGCAGCCACCGCATCCGGAATGGAGCCATGGGCCGTCAGGATGATCACCGGCATACCGGAATGGGTTTTCTGGATCTCGGCAAACAGTGCCATACCGTCCATTTCATCCATCCTCAGGTCGCTGATAACCAGATCGATTTTTTCTTTATTGAGTACCTTCAGCGCCTCAGGGCCGCTTTCTGCCGTTGATACCCGGAAACCTTCACTGCTCAGGCGCATGCCCAGCAGTTTCAGTAAGCCCGGATCATCATCAACCAATAATAAGTTTGCGCTGCGGCGTACTGTCATGCCGGGGTTACTCCTTTTTATCCTGTGCCGGTTTGGTTTCTGCGGCTTTCGGTTCTGCCGGTTTAACATCCGCAGGTTTAGCTTCTGCCGGTTTGGCTTCTGCCGGTTTAACATCAGCAGGGTTTGGTTCCAGCGTTACTCAATAAAGCAGGTTTGGCTTCCGCCGGTTTCGGCTCTGCCGTACCTGCCGCCTCTTCTAATGCCTCGCGGCGCTCTTCGAGGGTACTTTCCAGTTCCGTATCCGCTTTGGTCGGTTGTTTACGACCGGCCAGCTGGCGCTCGATGTTGCTCAGATTTTCCAGCTTGCGGGTGGTATTCTGCAGTTCAAACTGCAGCCGGGCATTGACCGCACGCAGTTGATCAATCCGGCCGTCAGTATCACTCTGCAGGCGGCGGTAACGCTGGCGTTCATCACTCAGTGTAATCGCCTGTTTCAGCTGAGCACGCCACAGGGTCATCAGCGGGCGCAGTGATACCGGGAACCCGGTACTGTAAGTATTCAGGGTCTCAAGCACCTTACGTTTATCATTGGCCGGGCTGCCGGTGTTATTGAGTAAAATACTCTGGCGCAGCGCGGAATCCCAACTGTCCGGGGTAATTTTTCCCGCCATAATGCGGGCCGTATCACTGCTGAGCAAATCAGCGCAATCCATCATCCGCAGCCAGTAAAGCGCATTTTCTGTCGCAGCCGCAGAGTTGAGTTCCCAGATAGCGTGACAATCCGCAATCCGGTAATCTGTTGTCCGCTCCTGCGGCAGGACGACAGACGCCAGCGCGGAAAGATCCGGCGGCGTTGCGGTTTTTACACAACCGGCCAGCAACAGCGGGACGGCGGCAATCAGGGACTTAAATGTCATTTTCAAGTTAATACTGACCTGTTATTCCAGTAAGGTGTGGAACGGAAGCTGAATACGGAAGCACACATCCGCACCTTCAGAACCGACTAATATCAGTTCGCCGCCCATCCGGTTAATACAATCCCGGGCAATACTCAGCCCCAGCCCGCTGCCTTTGACCGCACCTTTGCGCTGCAGCGAACCCTGGTAGAACGGTTCGAAGATCATTTCCTGTTCTTCTTCCGGGATCGGCGTACCGGTATTGGCGACATCTATCTGTATATGCTGACCGGCTTTCCGGCTGGTTATCCGGATCTTACCCGATTCAGCGCCATAGTGTACCGCATTTGAGTACAGATTATCGAGTACACGTGTTAATAAGACCGGTTCAGCCCAGACACTGGTTTCATCAAGCCCGACTTCCGTCGTGATTTCTTTGCTTCTCGCCGGTAAGCTGTGGGCGCTGACCACCTCGTGTACTACCGTATCGAGGTTAACCCATTTGGCTTCTGTCGGGCTGTCCACCAGGGTGCGGTTATACTCCAGCAGCTGTTCAATCAGTACCTGTAAATGGCGGCTGCTTTCACTCAGTATAGATACCACCTCTTTCTGATCCGCCGTCAGCGGTCCCGCCACTTCATCTGCCAGCAGTTCAGTACCTTCCCGCATACTGGCCAGCGGTGTTTTCAGTTCATGGGAAATATGGCGCAAAAATTCGTGACGCTGTGATTCCAGCCAGTCAAGACGCTCACTCAGCCAGACAATCCGCAACGCCAGCGAACGCAGTTCTCTCGGGCCGTTAAAATTATCGAGGCGCTGTATCAGGTTACGTCCTTCTCCCAGACGGTTAACCATCCGTTCAATCACCTTCACCGGCCCGATAATCATCCGGGTAAACAGGATGATAAGCCCGGTGCTCAGCACAAACACCAGCAGGCTCTGCCAGCCAAATGATTGTCCTTTGCGGGCGATGGCATTCTGAAGTTCTTCACCGCGCCGGAAATTGGCTTCGCGGATAGCCTGCACCAGGTCAGCATTACTGCGGGCAAAGGCTTCGAGATGGGTCATCATAGCCGCTACCGGCTCACCGTTTTCACATTGCAGGACGGACAACTGCCCGAGACTGGCAGCGATATCATCAGTATAGCGCGGATCAGGCGTGGATTGTTTCTGGCGGGTGAGATAGTTTTCATAGCTGAGATACTGTTTATGCCAGACATTTTTCAGGGTTTCATTTCCCAGCACACAGTACTGGCGGTAGCTGCGCTCCATTTCCAGCGCCAGACTGGACATTTCCTCACTGCGCCGCGCATCCTGTACTGTTGAAATACTGATTTGCGCGGCCTGATTACTCAGCTCATCAAAACTCTGATACGCCTGCCAGGCCAGTCCCAGCAACGGCAGCAGAACCAGACAGAATGCCACCACTACCAGCTGACGCAGCGAACGCGGAAATAATCGCCATTTTTTCAAGATTATCATCTCTTAACCTGTTGTCATGTCCATGATGCTAACCGGTTCCGGGATAAGAGAAAAGGATCAGCGTGCATCAGTGAGAAAAAGAGAACAGAAAGAATGCAGGGAAGGTATAAAATGATGACGGGACGACAGTTTCCTGCCGTCCCGCCAGTGAGATTAAGGTGGTGCCTCACTCAACGTGTCGCCCTGTGTCTGATAAAGCTTGCGCAATTATCGGTATTAACGGACGGTAGGCACCTTACTCTGGCATCATTCCCGGGCTTATGTGGCATGTTTCCGCCATATTGCGGGCCGACATAAAAAATTGAATGAGCAACTGAAGAAGATATTGCAACCGCCGTGCCAACTTTGGAAAATAAAAATCAACTCATTGTTATTAAAAGATAAATATTTTTAAAAACAGCTTTACTCTTCTCTGGGTACGGTCATAGTCACATAAGAATCTAGTTTTGCCCCTATTTTATGAAAAACCGTCTCTGATTTGCGACAGTCTTTTTTGTTCTTTTTTATTTATTTATATATCAATCAGTTAAATGTCCCCTTTTAACGACACTCACAAACCCTGTTGTCGCTTTTCTATGACACACCGGATGTTTTTTCGGCAAACAGATAAAAAAACGGCGGGG
>OCAE01000473.1_pt1 | contig 26018 bp, 22 predicted proteins | sample 1495581 | NCBI WGS metagenome assembly OCAE01 (sample SAMEA2580278, study PRJEB22360) | human gut metagenome | biome: human gut; feature: human-associated habitat; material: faeces | place: Denmark | collected 2008/2010 | reverse complement strand
GTTGCATTGCTATTTGGTGTACTGTTTTGACCTGATCTTGTGTAGACACTATTTAGCGGTAATCGTCTATTTTCTCGCTCGGCGCTGAATGAAGGCGATTTATTCAGAGGTTCCTTAAAAAAGGATATTGACGTATATTGTCCGCTGGACACATTGAACCGCAGTTTCAATAGAACGCACACGGTTAAACGCTGTAAATGAGCCAAGAGGGTAGGCAGTGCCTACCTCTTTTCTTTTTCACAAACGGTTATTTTTGTAAATATGTTTTTGACAAAAGTTTTGATTTGATTTTTGGCACAAAATCATGCCTGTTTTTAAGTATTGTTTTTTCTCTCTTAAATCTTCGTTTTTGAGAATTCAAAAGCACCCTATCAAAATATATAAATCAAGTAAGAAAAAGCATCAAAAAGTAATAGCCCGCTTTGAAAAAGTATCAAAATCCATGAAAAAGCATGAACCATCCAACAGGCAAAAAGAAAAGGGCAAGGTCTTTTACAACCTTGCCCCTTATCTTACAAACATCACGCATGCCTTTAGGCTACCTTTTCAAAATTTTCCCCGGAGTTTCCTTTTACCTCTACCGCGTCAACTGCTTCAACTTCGCTCTTGGTGACTTCCGCGCGAATGACCGCAAACGCCTTGCGGGCTTCTTCTATCGTGGTATTATTTTCACTGGCCGAAACATCTTCCAAGGCCACCGCTTTTTTCCCTTTCACTTCCGGACACACAGCATAAAACCACTTTTTAATGTGAGAGAACTTATAAAGATTGATTTCCCTTGCCGTTTTGGTGCTGATGGCTTTTGCTTCGCACATCTCTTTGTAAATTTCCAAAAACTCCGGCTTCTTTTCCAAATACTTCTGGATAAACTCCGCACTGATGCTTTTCTTTTTCGGCTTTACGAGAACCTTGATTTCATAATCGGGGAACACGTTTTTAGCATCCGCAATCTTCTTCAATGCTTCTCCGTTTGCCATACTGCGCGCCTTATCAAGAGTACTGTTAATGTAAATCGTCTTGTTCGCATCATCAAAAATAAGTGTGAAATTGTTTTTCTCGGCAACCATAATAAATCTCCATTCTGTCACATAATCAGTGACCTTTAATTTTTTTATTTTCGTTTGGGATTCTTGGTGGCCACCGTGTTTCCCTTTCTGTGATTATATTATAACAATGTTTGATATAATATGGAATTGTAAAAACCAGATATTTACTTGTCTACGGCCAATCGCCAACCTCTATTTTTTGGCTTAAATACAGGCTTTATCGGGTCTTTTTCACTACCCTTCCCGCCGCGGTCGAGCACATTGTAAATCTTGCTGTAAAAAGCCTTGTTTTCCTTGGAAAAATCCTTGCCGCTTTGCCTACCCCAAAACTTTTCAAAAGGGAAAAAACAGATTGTATCCCATAACCAGCCCCTCTTTGTCTATTGCTTCGTTGCGGCTTCGCTGCTCGCTTCGCTCGCGGCGAACCGCTCGCCGCTCCGCGGCTCCACCAAAAGGGAAAGGAACGGGAAAGGGGGAAAAGTTTTATTATTATCTTTCTCTTGATTTGCGCCCCCTTGTTTCTTTTGATTTTGATTACAACTATTCCCCATAAAAAAATCTTCATTATCCTAACCTTGGTTTACAACCTTGATTCAATGCCACGCCAATAAAGCCACGCATACGGCACTACCCCCGACTTTTATAGCATCCTAATGCTAAAGGCTTCAGACTCCTTTTTGACGTAAATAGACATAAAAACGACCTCTTATAGAAGCCTATCGCGTTTCCCAACGGTTTCGCTCCTATTCGCCAGCGGGTCTACTAACGGCACACTCTCTTTTAGGTCGGCTGTGCGAACCATCCGATGTTTATACAGGTCGGGACGTATACCCTGTTCTAATATTCAAAATATCAAATTTCGGCTTAAAATCTGCGGCTACCCCCCCGGCAAAACATACCCGCGCGCGCAGCCATTATTCAATATTTATTTTCAAATTCGCGGTCATTTCTTCTATTGGTCTTTCATTCTCAAACCAATAGAGCATCTTGTCCACACGCATTTTCCAGATATGTTCTTGTATCTCCGCGTCTCGTGCCTTTTGACGGGCGTATACGCCCCTTACGCTGTCCCCGCTGGATAAATATTTGTTCATTTCCTCACCCCCTACACCAAAAGAAAAAGGCTTTGCGGCTGCTGGCTCTTTTTGAGCGTCCAACAGATACAAAGCCTTATATGCTAAAACTATAAAATCATCTTGGAGTATTCTTTTATATTTATATTATACCACAACACTCCACTTTAGTCAAAACTTTGACTGCTTCAAAAGATACAAAGTTAAATGCTTGACTTGCCGCCGCTCACCGCAAAGCCTTTTCAATGCTCTTGTATATATCGTCCTCGCATTCTTCCAACACATCTTCTATTGTATCATCCAGCTTTTGTTGTAGCTGCTGCTGGAATAAGTAGCGGGCATAAAAGTCTTGTAAATCGCCTGTAAAATCCATCTCTATCGTTCTCTGATACTCCATCATTTCACCCCCGTTCTTTTAATATCTATGTAAAAAGGCTTCACCTTTCCCCGCTTTGGGTTAAAGTGAAGCCTTATATTTTAAAGCTATTTTCCTTTTGTTAAAATTTTATCACAAGTGCGGCCACAAGTCAAATGGTTGACTTTTCCACTTCTTTCTCTATCGTTTCAATAATCATGTGGGGTGGCACATCCAATGCTCCCGCTATACGGAATAACGTTTCGATTGTCGGGCTACGTAGCCCCCGCTCTATCTTGCTGTAATGTGTTCTGTCCAATCCAGCCAATCCGCTCAAAACCTCTTGGGACATATGCTGTTCTTTTCGATACCATCGTATTACATGACCAATTAGCTCTGCCTTGACCACTCTCAAGCCCCCTTTTTTATAATCAGACTTGAAATTATGATACAAAAGGCATCTATTGCGTTTGAGGTCACTTGACCTCAAATTAAAAATATGTTATCTTTTATTTAAAGGGCAAAGGTTCAAATTACAGGAGGTAATGTGTAATGTTTGAAGATGTTGGAAGCAAAATTCAGAGACTCGCAAAAATAATATTTTTCCTTTGTGTGGTCGTTGGTGGTTTCGCCTTTTTATTTTCACTTGTCAGTTATTTTGATAATGCCGATTATTTAGAATATGCTACCGTATACGGCGGGGCCGGGTTTCGCTATTCCAATTTAGAGGAAGCTGGCAATGCGGCTTACACCGCATTGATTGTTCTGAAATCCTCAATAGCTGCTATTATCCTTAGCATTATCGGCTGCTTGCCTCTTTATGGGTTCGGAATCATCGTTGAAAAGGCTGAGAATTCTCTGGCTGCGTCTAAAGTCGAAGCAGTAATTTCTGAGGAAAAAGACGAAATTCAATAAGAAAAAGGCGTGTCGCATCTGCGACACGTTTTTTTATGCTATCACTTGATGCAGCCGCCGCCCTGCCAGCTTTCCCCACCACATTCCCTCTTGGTGCTGGTAGGCCAACGGCCTACCAGCTTACACAAAACTTACTTGTTATTACTTTTTTCTACTTTGTTTTTACTCGTTCTTGCTTCATTGCGACTTTTTATTGCTTTTCAAAAGATACTTGAATGATTTTTCAAAAAACGCTTGACAACACATACGGGAATTGTTATTATATTAAAGCACTCTGATTGCCTAATCAGTTGCTGTGATTTAGGAAAAATCAGTTGCTATAATAGAAAAAATGGCGGTGCGAAGCCATTTCCACGCTGGTGTAGCTCAGCTGGTAGAGCAGCTGATTTGTAATCAGCAGGTCGGGGGTTCGAATCCGTCCACCAGCTCCATTTATTGAATATGGGAGAGTTCCCGAGTGGCCAATGGGGGCAGACTGTAAATCTGTTGCGTCTTCGCTTCGATGGTTCGAATCCATCCTCTCCCACCAAGCAAAAAGTCTTGATTTTATGCGGTTTTTCGCAGGTCAAGACTTTTTGTTTTTTTAATCTGTTTGCGTTCCAACCTCTTTTTTCTTCTATTTTTTCTTCTCATTCATTCGCCGCACGCGTATAATTCAAGCATTTTTCCATCGTCATTGCCGAGTGCAATTTACTGGAATAATCAAGATGTGAATACGTATTTGCCGTCGTGTTAAAGTTTGAATGCCCCAACCATAGTTGTATTTCTTTCATTCCTATGCCATTTTTTAAAAGCAAACTGGCACAGCTATGGCGGAGATCATGAAAACGAATTTTCTTCATGCCCTCTTTTTTTAGTAATGCCGAAAAATGCCGTGTAATGAATTCCGGTTTGATCAAATTCCCCATTGCATCCACAAAAATATATTCTTTACCTTCTTCGGCGTACTCTGCTCCGCAGAGCCTCTGCTGGATACGCTGCTGTTCCCGTTTTCTGCGCAGCATCTGTTCTATTTCCGGTACGAGCGGCAGTGAACGAAAACTGGATTTTGTTTTTGTCCTGTCCTGCTTCACAAGAACATGTCTCCCCTCAATATGTGCCTCTAAAACAGTATGGCTAACCGTGATAATTTTTTCTTCAAAGTCGATTGCACTCCATTTAAGCCCTACAATCTCGCTTCGCCGCAATCCATAAAAAGCAGCAATCATCACAGGAAATTCTATCTCGCTCCCCTGCACTTTGTTCAACAATTCTCTCAATTCTTCACCATTGTAATAATTGGCCACGAAATTTTCACTCCTTGGAAGTTCCACATCTGCCGCTACGTTCGATGCAATTAATTTCAGCTTAACCGCATCTTTTAATGCTTTTCTAATATTTGCATGCATCCTGCGAATCGTTGCAGCCTTAACCTTTCGTTCGGACATATACCATGCATAAAAATCCTGTAAATCGAACGCCGACATAGAGGAAAGCAACATTCCATTTTCTTGAAAATATGGTGCTACTCGATTATGAATAACCTTGCGATACTCTCCATATGTGTTCAAATCGACCTTTAAGCGTGTACTTTCTACCCAACGAAAGAGGTAGTCAGAAAACAACATATCCGGAGACAAAGACTGCAACCCCTCTTGTCCCGCCACCTGTCTTCCCTGCGGTAAAAGCTCTCCTCTTGCGTATTTTTGGCGTAACTCCCGCAACATTTCCTCCGCCCGTGTTTTGTTTCCTCGCTCATCCAAATGCGTCGAAATCCATTTGGCCTTCTTCTTCCCATTAGGCTGCGGTAGATACAAAACAACATAATATTTTCCGCCTTTCACTTGTAAATGGCCCGAAGCCAATTCTTTTTTCACGCCTCGTCCTCCTTTAGTCTTCAAAACTGTGCCGACAACTGCAATTTACGCTATCTTTTTATAAATCGCCAGGCTATCTTTCAGAGTATCCGCACTCTTGACAAGAGGACACCGAAAAAAAATCTTGTAAGCTATTCTTCGGGATTTTATAACCATGTCCTACACGAAAATAGAAAACTGAATTTTCCTTTAACCATTTAATCGCAGTTTTTTTACTTTTCACTTTTAAAATTTCAATTAGATGATCTGTTGTGAGAATGTCAGGATAATGTTCAAGCATACTCAAAACCTCGCTTTCACTTTTAGCTTTCCGTCCTGACAAATATACTCTTAACAATAAAAAACGGCGGCAAACCCCAATGTTCGAGTACGCGTTTATGCACTCCAACTGGAATTTGCCGCCTCAGATTTTATTTCAATGCGCCTATTCGACACTACTCCCCGACGCAAGGGCAATAGCTTGCTCGTACTGCTGGTTAGGCAGTCACCACAGGAAAGTCCCTCCCCACTTTCAGTGAGGCCGCCCAATGCCGTGACGCGTTCAAGACGGGAGTATCATTATTCTTGTTTTTTTCATGGCGTACCGGGCCACCACGGCCCGTATGACACGCGATGTGAACCGCTCAGCCTTCCACGGCATCTTGGCGTATCGCTGTCCCGCTTGCTGTCACCATTGTGTTGCAGCAAAACAAGATTATGTAATTCAAGCTATTGGCTATTCAATTTTCCAGGTCCGAATTATCAGGGGAAGGAATTTTGTCCTTCACTATATAGGCCCCGAAATCGCCCCTTTTCTCACATTTGTCCAGAAAATTTTTTAAAAAATTTTTCGTCCTCCACCATTTTGTTTCCACATTACTAACAGAAAGGCCCAATAATTTTGCGATTTCTGCATTTCTATATCCTAAAATTCGACAGAAAACAATTTGGAGGGAACTTTCATCCAGACAGGAAAGCCCATTTAGCAGTTCCTTGCTGCTGATGTTATTCATCATTGCTTGTACGTCTGTCATCCTTAGTTCAGATGAATTTTCAATTTTTTCATTTACACATTCATCGAAGCTCACCTTCCTTCTCAAAAATTTACGTTCCTGCTTAAATACTTCCCAATCGTATTCATGCAATCTCTGAATCAAGGCTTCATCTGCGCCCTGTTCTCGCAATTCTTTTTCTTCAGCCTCTTTCCATTTCAGCCAATCTTTTTCAGCACTGCGGTAATTATACATTGATTATCTTCCTCCATTCATCCAGCTTTCAACTTATCGAATGAAATGAATGGAGGAGCGCGGCATCGGCAAATTTCCCGGCGCCGCTTATTGATTCGACAGATAGTTTTATCGAAAAAAAAGGCGGGCCGCTTGTAAGCAGCCCGCCTTTTTCAAATAATAAAATTCATTTTGATGGCTGACATGATAACTTAAATTACAATATCAGCCGAATACTTAGTCACCGTCTCAAGATATGTCCCGCTGGATGAATAAACCTTAACTACTGATTTTGCCCGATAATTTCCTTGTGACAGTTTTATATTTTTTTCAATACTTGTAGCACCCGAACCTGAAGATGTCCATGAATTAGAAGTGTCAATATATGCGCCATTGCTCCAGACCTGAATCGTGAGCGTCATTTCAATTTTGCTGTATGCGCTATGTGTCGAAGCCGTGCTTGCAACTGTAGCATTACTGAAAAGTCCACTATGGCTTGTCAATGAACACTGATATGTACTAAGTTCCGTCCAGCGTGGCTGAATTGAAAAGTCCTCGTTGCTTGAACTTTGCGCATACACCGGAAAGCAAGCTGATATCATCAATACACATACAACGAGGGACACCATACGAATAAGTTTCTTTTTCACACTAATTCCTCCTTAAATTATGCTTCTATAATATACAACCTATTAAGGAGAAAAATGCAACAAAAAATTCTTATAAATTTATACTTTCTCCAATTTTCATTACCTCATCTGCAGAAATTTCACCGGTAATGATTAATATTGTATCCAATTTAGGAATAACAAGCGAATGGATACGCCTATCTTTCGTATAAAACAGAGTTGCGCTGTGTCCATTAATATCTACTTTTTCAGATTCCATATCTTCTTCATCAAATGATGGCCCCTGAATAGTTTCGGTCAACACCGTAAATTGGAACTCATGGTTCTTAGAATCTTCATACCAAACAAAATCCCCCTGTGATTCCATCAAAACCTTTGTTACCTTGCTCCCTTCTGGCAGCCATGCCGGATAATACGGTGATGACCAACCAAAAGGCGGTTTTGCATTGTCATAGCTATCGTATTGTATCTCAGCAAATTGCGGAAAGCTGGAAATAAGATAGTTGGCAATGCCAGACCGAGCTGCGTCTACTTGAAACACAGCTGTGGGAAGTAGAAGCATAATTACTGTGATACATGCAGCCACCTGTAGAATTCGACGATAGCGCCTCCTCCCCTTTTCACGACATTGGATTCTTCGAAACTCTTTGATTACGTTATGATTTAATTGCTGTATCATTTCATCCGGGAGGTCTTCTGCGTCGGGGTCGTTTTCAATATCTTCAAATTCTTTAAACAAGTATTCGCGGTATACAACACCCGCCGCCTCCAGCGCGAAGTCATCTACGCCCTCCGCCTGAGTTGTAGCGCTTGATCTATTCTTTTGACGCATCAATTTACACCTCGCTCTCTGCCTGGCACAATTCTGCCAACATTTTTCTTGCCCGATACCCCAGCATTCTCAAACTATCTTGCTTCACTTTTAAAACTTTCGCAATAATTGCTGGGTCCAGTTTGTCCAAGTATGCCATTTGTATGTATGCACCATAGCGCGGCGGCAGTTCTGAAATCTTTCTATACATCACTTCTGCACTTACTCGTCCAATCACAATTTCCTCTGCGTCCATTTGCTCCGCATGATTTTCAAGAGTTTCCGCTGGAAACTCACGTCCATTTTTCCCTAAAACATCAAAAATATTGTTCTTGGTGATAATATAAAGATAACCACACAGCTTACTCTCGGAAACATAAGTAAGTGTGTGGAATATCTCCATAAAATCCAGTGCGGATTGTTGCACAACGTCCGCCGCTGCCTGTTCATCTTTTAAATATCTATATGCAAGCTTACGCAAGGCTGGAGATTTGGACAAGTATATACGCTCAATCAACGGGCGGTCCTCCGCAGTAAAAGCTAACACCAGCAGCACACCTTCTCCTTAATATTTACTCGTTGTCAAGCAATGGAAAACTCGCAGTCATTGTTTTAACAACTGATAAAATCATATCCCGTTCACGCGGAGAGCAGTCTGCACACAGTTCAGAGATGACAGCGCAAAACTCATCCATAGATACATCCGCATAATCATACAAAAGCTCGTTTGCGGTAATATCCAATGCATGAGCGATTTGAAATAATGTTTGTACACTCGGCTTGGAATACGAATTTTCAATATGACTGATGTGTGCTTTTGTAAGACTCGCCTTTTCCGCCAGCATCTCTTGGCTTAAACCTAATTCACGCCTCTTCTTTCGAATTCGCGCCCCAAGCTTTGCATAATTAAATTCAACAGCCATGGCAAATATCCTCACAGTATATAATAAATATATTATATGGACATTTATCACAGAGCTAAACGCATTATAAAGTCATTATAGTATACCATCAGTACTCTTTTGCGTTGTAATAGTCTTGTAACATATACACGGTTGCAAAAATAGCGTTTTACAGTTGTTTTAAAATAGTTTGTGTTTTTTTCGTTCGACTTATCAATTTAATCTTTCTGTTTCCCTTAATATAATTAAATTAAGCCATTTGTTACCCAAGTTCGGCTTGAAGATACAGAAAGCGAGGAGAAGTCATGAAAAAGATAGCACGACATTTGCGGCAAACCTTGAGTCTTGTGCTTGTATTGAGCATGCTTTTCACAAGCGTACCGGTACAGGCATTTGCAGCCGAAGCACCTGTACCGCGCATCCCTGTTTCAGCACCGCTGGAGCAGCCGGAGCCTGTGGACTATGAAGCGCAGCAGCAGGCGGCTGACGAATCTGCCGACGCGTCAGCGTCCACGCCGGACAGCACTCCGGCGGAATCCGCACCGCCCGCTTCATCCGGCGTTCCGGAAAGCGCGCCGACGGAAGCGCCGGACAGTTCTTCTGCTTCTGCGCCGGAAGAAATACCAGACAGCAGTTCTTCGTCCGATTCTTCCCCGGCTCCGGAATCTGCGGATGCTTCCGAGAGCGCAAGCGGAACCGGACCGGAAGAAGATAATAGCAGTTCAAAGGCAGAGTCGGCGGCAGAAGAAACACCGGAAGAACCGCCGGTGGAGCTTCGTGCGCCGATACTGCGTGAGAAATATGACCCCTATGCGGAAAAATACGGCGCTCCGGTGGAAGTGTCGGAGTACGCGCGTGTATTTTCCGCGCCGTCCGCCAACCTTTTCAGCGCCGCACGCGGTTCTGCCGCGCGCAAAGAATATATCACAGTCATCAGCCCGGTCCCCAATACATATATGGATGAAAACGGGCAGGAACACGCCATCGATAACACACTCATTGTGGAGGACAAAAACGGTGTGCCGACCTATGAAAACGCCGCGAACGATCTGGCGCTTTCCATGCCGGTGGAGTTCGCGCCGGGAGACGGCCTCTGTGTAACGTTGGGCGGCGCTTCCATGCACCTTGTCCCGCTGGAAGGTGATTTCACACATCCGTCCTCTCTTGAAAACGCCGTGCGGTACAATGAAGTGTTCCCCGGCGTTGATGTGCAGTATACTGCGCAGGAATTGATGGTGAAAGAGGACATCATCCTCAACGCGCCGTCGGAGCATAGCACCTTCCGTTATCTTCTGGACGCGCCCGGCCTGGACGCGCGCATGATCGACGGCGTTCTGTACCTGTTCCAGCCCGGCAGCGACAAACCCGTGTTTCATCTCTCCGCTCCCTACATGACGGATGCGGCGGGCCAGATGAGCTACGCCGTCTCTGTTGCTCTGGAAGAGAAGGACGGCCAGCGGATCGTCACCGTGTCTGCTGATGCGGCGTGGCTTTCCGCACCGGAACGTGCCTATCCCGTTATCCTTGACCCCAGCATCGTCAACACGGAAAAGGCGGCTGCAAGTATGTTCACCGCAGCTCCCTCCTATTACTACAACAGCCGCGATCATGCGGTCCCCCGCCCCCCCCCCCTATTACTCCACCAGCCGCGGTACCGCTTCGGCAGGCTACGCCTACAAATACTGGGCGGGCTATCCCGATGACGGCACCTGGCAGACCAACCGCGCTTTCCTGCATTTTGACAATATATTTGCGAACCTGCCCGAGGACGCCGAGATCGAGAGCGCCGAACTGGTACTCTACGAATATGTGGACCTCTCCGGCGGAACGACTGCCTTTGAGGTGTACAAGCTCAATTCCTCCTGTACATTCGATGAAGTCGACGCACATACGGGATTCGGCAGCCATTGGGATTTCATCACAAGCCGGGAACGTGAATTCGCGGGTTCCTTCGTAGGCGGCGTCGGCTATCACCGCGTGGACGTCACCGAGATCGTCAACAACTGGCAGAAGGGCATTGAGCCGAACTATGGCCTCATGCTCATGAGCAGCCCGGAAAACAATGTAACGTTGGGCGGCCTGTTCTACAACGCCGGGCTGACCCCGGACGTACCGCCCAGCATCGAGATCAAGTGGTACGAAGTGGGCGATGTGGACCGCAACTATCCGCTGGATGACACCACCATAAACCTGCGCCCCATCAACGCCACCGACCGTTCCGGTAAAATCGAATTCTACGGCGCGTTCTGGGACGGCATCGCCACGCCCGGCGCGACGCTGGAATACAAGCTGAACGTCGAAAGCAAAAATTACGCGGGCAGCATGGAGCTGGGCAACAAGTTCCTGTATCCCAACAGCACGCTGTTCCAGAACCTGTTCCCGGACGGCGCCACGAAGTACAGCCGCCGTCTGTCCAACTGGCAGACAGTCGTGCCGTTCGTCGATTTTGACTATGATACTGTGTACACCCTGTCCGCCACCCCCACTAAGGACGGCGTTACAGGAAAGACCGTCACCAGTGAACCATTCCTGATCTACAAGGTCAAACAGTTCGATACACTGACGAAGATCGCCAACTATTACGGCGTGGATTACGACCAGCTCGCCCGTGACAACCGTGTTGTGGACAGGCTGCTGGTGGAAAATAACACGCTGTTCATCCGCAACCCAAAAACAGCAGAGCCATACAATCCCTCCGATTTGAGCGACGAAGACAAGACACTCATCGACACGATGCTGATGGGCCGCGGCCTGCATTGCGAATTCGGGTTCGAACCCATCAATCTCAATACGGGCAACTTCTATCTTGCTGCACAAGACGCCGCCGTCACCGATCTTGGCGGTCAATTCTCCCTCAGCCGCACCTACAACTCCGTGGGCGCAAGCATCCATTCCATGTTTGGGCGTGGCTGGAGCTTTGAATATGACGAGGCCCTGTCGCAGCTTGCGGACGGCTCCATTGCATACCGGCGCGGCGACGGCAGCATCCTGCCCTTTACGCCGGACGGGAACGGCGGCTTTACAGGTCCTGCCGGGTACGGCCTGTCCCTTTCCCGCATCAAAACAGGCGAAGTCACCGAAGATTTCGGTACGGAAGAAGACCCGGATGTCCAGACCTTTGACGTCTACGAATACGAGATCACGAGCCGGGACGGCACAGTGCGCCGGTTCAATTCCTGGGGCCTTCTGGCGTCCATCACAGACATCAACGGCTTCACCACCGCATTGTCCTATGACGCCGCCTACAACCTGACAGGCATTACCACGCCCTCGGGCAAGACGTTTGCCATTGCGCTGAACGAAAACGGCATGATCGGCTCCGTTACCCTGCCGGATGGCGGGCTTGTTCGCTATGCCTATGATGACGCCGGAAACCTTGTCAGCTATTTCGACGCGCTGGGCAATGAAACAAAATATATCTACGATGCAGCGCACCGCATGACGAGCTGGGTCGACGCCAACGGCACAGCGATGGTCGTGAATGTCTACGACGAAAAGGGCCGTGTGGTGGAGCAGACGGACGGCAACGGCGGCGTTTCAAAGCTGGCCTATGAGGACGGCAAAACCATTGCCACCGATGCGGCGGGCAATATCACGGTGTACCACTATGACGGTCAGTACCGCACCACGCGCATCGAATATCCTGACGGCACAGCCGAAAGCTTTGAATACGATGCAGGCAACCAGCGCTCCGCTTTTGTGGACAAGCTGGGCAACCGCACCGCCTATGAATACGACGCGGCGGGAAATCTCACGAAACAGACCCGCTTCGACGGCGCAAGCCAAACCTATACCTACAACGCGCAGAACAAGCCTGCGTCTTTCACCGATTACGCGGGCAAAACCACGAGCTACGAATACAACGAAGCAGGCGACATGACGGCTGTCATCTACAATGACGGCACACAGAACACCTTTACTTACGACGCAAACCACAATCCCATTACGATGACGGACGCCATGGGCGGTACGGCCACGTTTGAATACGACGGCGCACTGCTCGTTAAAATGACGGATGCGGCGGGCAGCGTGTACACCTTTGGCTACGACGCCATGGGCCGCCAGACCTCTGTTACCGACCCGCTGGGCAACACCTCGAAAACGGTGTTCGACGCAGCCGGACGCACCGTGGGCGAACAGGCGGCGGACGGCGCGTACACCGAATACATCTACGACGCTGCGGGCCGTGTCGTGGCCACCATCGACCCCAACGGCACCCGCCTTGATTTCGGCTACGACGCCAACGACAACATGACGTCCATCACGGACGCGGAGGGCAGCGCCTGGGCCTATACCTTTGACGCGCTGGGCAACAAGCTCTCTGAGACCGATCCTCTCGGCAACACCCTCACCTTTACCTACGACGCCATGAGCCGTATGCTCACCAGCACGGACGCCGACGGGTATACCACCATGTATGCCTACGACGCGCTGGGCAACCAAACCTCCATCACAGCGCCCGACGGCGGCGTGACGTCTGTGGAATACGACTACGCCACAGGCCAAATCGCAAAAACCATTGATCCGCTGGGCAACGCGACCGCATACGAATACAATGCTGTGGGCCTGCCCACAAAACAGACCTGTCCGGACGGCAGCAGCATGCTGCTGGAATACGACGCGATGGGCCGTCTGGCGCAATATACCGACCTGCTGGGCCTTGTAACCACCTTTGCCTACGACGCAAACGGCAACGAGCTGAGCGTGGCGGACAGCGCCGGACGCACCGTGCAGTATGAGCGCGACGCCAATGGCCGCACCGTAAAAACCACCCTGCCGGGCGGCGGGACTGTTTCCTATGCCTATGACGCTCTGGGCCGTGTTTCTCAGATGACGGACGCCATGGAGGGCGTTTCCTCCCTGACGTACAACGCCGTAGGCAGCCCTCTTACCGTCACCAATGAGAACGGCGCGTCCATCGGCTACGTCTACGACGCAAACGGCAATGTGACGCAGCAGACGGACCCCAGGGGCAGCGTGTGGACGAGCGCTTTTGACAACAAAAACAACGTGACGCTGACGAAGGACCCCACGGGCGCGCAGACGTTGTATGTGTATGACGCGGCGGGCCGTCTGGCGGAGATCCACGACGCGCTGGGCAACGCCACTCGCTACAGGCTGAATGGGCGCGGCCTGCCTGTTGAGATCATCGACGCGCTGGGCCAGAAATACACCATGGAATACGATGCCGCGGGCAATCTCATCAAAGAGACGCTGCCGGACGGCTCCTCCACACAGTACGCCTACAACAGGGGCGGCCGGCTTATCCGCATGGAGGACGCGGACGGCCTTGTTACGGAATACGAATACGACGTGCTGGGCAATGTCACGAAGGAGACCAACAACGCCGGGCTTTCCTACACCTATACCTACAATGCAGTGGGCCTGCCGCTGACAGCTACGGACGCGCTGGGCCAGACCACCCGCTATACCTACGACAACGCGGGGAACCTCATCTCGGTGCAGGAGTTTGACGGCAATGTAACGGAATATGCCTACGACGCCGCGGGCAACGTCACTTCCATCCGGGACCCGGAGGGAAAGGTGACCACCTATATCTATGACCTCAACGGCAATCTGCTGCAGAGCGAGGACGCCTCTCTGCGCCAGTGGAAGTACACCTACGACAAGATCGGCCAGCTCACCAGCGTGACCGATCCGCTGGGCGCTGTCACAAAATATTTCTACGACGAAAACGAAAATCTGACGCGTCAGGAAAACGCCGACGGCAGCGCGCTGAAATTCGATTACGACGTGCTGAACCGCGTGACGGGCTATACCGACGGAAACGGCAACCTGACGCAGAACAGCTACGACGCGTTGGGCAACGTCATCGGGCAGGTGAACCCGGACGGCGGCGAGATACAGTATCTGTATGACGCCCTCAGCCGCGTTACCAAACAGCGCGACCCCATGGGCTATGTCACCGAATACGCTTACGACGCCGTGGGCAACCTCATTTCCGCCACGCTGCCCAATGGCGAGACCTATGCCTATACCTACAACCATTCGGGCTTCCGCACTTCTGAAACCGACCCGCTGGGCAATGTGACGCAGTGGGAGCCGGACCGTATGAACCGCCTTGTGAAAAAGACGCTTGCCAGCGGCGCACAGTACGGCTACGCTTACGACGTGCTGGGCCGCGTGACGGGCCTCACAGGGCCGGAGGGCCGCAGCCTGACGTATGCTTACGACGACAGGGGCAACCTTGCCAGCGAAACCGACGCGCTGGGCCGCGTGACCGCCTATGCCTATGACGCCATGCACCGCGTCACGGGCATCACGGACGCAAACCTGGGCGTGACAGGCATGTCCTACGACGCAAACGGCAACCTTGCCGGGCTTGTTTCGCCGGAGGGCAACGCGGAAAAATACACCTACGACGCGCTGGACCGCATTGCCTCCAGGCTGGACCCTGCGGGCGCAATGACGCAGTATGTTTATGACGTGATGGGCAACCTGACGCAGATCACCGAGCCGCAGGGCCGCACCACCACGATGTCCTACGACGCCAACGGCAACATGACGGGCATCACGGACGCGCTGGGCCAGACCACCAGCTTCCAGTACGACAGCATGGACCGTGTTCTGAAGGCGACCGACGCCGGGGGCGCGAGCGTGCAGTATACCTATGACCTCAATGGCCGCGTTACGCAGGTTCTGGACCCGCTGAACGCCGCCACGCAGTACGAATACGACAGCATGGGCAACGTGACGCTGGTGAAGGACGCGGAGAGCCGCGCCACGCAATATGCCTACGACGCGCTGGACCGTCTTACCAGCGTGACGGACGGCACGGGCGTCACCACAAGCTACGGCTACGACAGCGTGGGCAACCTTGTCACCCGCACGGACGGCGAGGGCAAGACCACGGCCTATGCCTATGACCTGGCCGGACAGCTCGTTTCCACCACCAACGCCAAAGGCGAAACCACGCAGAACACCTACAACGAAGTGGGCAACCGGGTGGGCGCTCAGCTGCCCAGCGGAAAATCCATCACCTACGATTATGACGCTCTTGACGCGCTTGTCCAAAAGAGCTACAGTACCGGTGAGGCAGATGTATTTTATTCCTACAGCCCGGACGGAAACCTTGTCTCCATGCGGGACGCCACGGGCGACAGCACCTATACCTATGACGCGAACGGGCGGCTGGTTTCCTATACCAACGCGTTCAGCGCTACGGTAAGCTATGCCTACAACGAAAACGGCGGGATCAGCGCCATCACCTACCCGGACGGCAAAACCGTGGGCTACGAATACGACGCGCTGGGCCGCATGGTAAAAGTGACCGGCCGGGACGGCGGCGAAACGGTGTATGAATACGACGCCCAGGGCAGCGTGACGCAGGTCGCGCGCGCGGACGGAAGCGTCACCACCGCCGAATACGACCTCGCGGGCCGTGTGGTCCGGCTGACGAACTGCGACGCCTCCGGCGCTGTGGTTTCTGAATTCAGCTACACCTACGACGCCACGGGATACATCGCCACTGAGACCGTGACACAGGGCGAGCGGAGCGCCGGGCGCAGCTATACCTATACGCAGCGCGGCGAGCTTGCCACGGCCACCGAAAACGGGCAGACCGTTGCCTATACCTACGACGGCGCGGGCAACCGCATCAAGGAGGAAGGGCCGAACGGGACCACCGTATTTGTGTATGATGAAGCCGACCGGCTGCAGAGCACCGGCGGCGCGTCCGTCACAGCCTACACCTGGGACGCGGACGGGAATATGACGTCCATGGAATCCGGCGAGGGCGTGTACGAATACATCTATGACACGGAAAGCCGTCTGCTGGCGGTGCGCGAGGGCGGCAGCCTGCTGATGAGCGTGCTATACGACGGCCTTGGTGACCGCTCCTACGGTCTTGAGTTCAAGATGATCGACCGTCACCTGAACAAATTCCCCCATCTGCCGGGCTACTGGAACAACGGCCACTGGAACTGCATTCCCGACGCACCGGAGGGGCCGAAAAATCCAAAGCAGGCCAATGCGGCAGCGGAAAATACGCCCGCGGAGGCTGAAGAAGGACCGGGCTTCTGGCAGGGCGTGGTGGATTGGTTTACGGGCCTGTTCGGCGGCGGGGACGAAGCGTCCGGCGAGGCTTCCGCCTACGGTGTGGGCAATGCCAACGGCGATTACACCAACAACGGCGGCGCGGACAACGACCACGGCGGGAACGGCAACACCAACAACGGCAACGGAAAGCCGGGCAACAACGGGAATGGCAGCGGAAACAACGGGAACGGGAATAACGAAGGCGACGGCGGCGCCATTTCCGATTGGGCTGTCAAGAAGCTGAAAAAGCTTGGCTTTACGGATATGGACATTGAAATGCTGGAGCGGCTGGGCGTAACGGACGCCGACGCACGGCAGATCATCGAGACCGCCAAGGTGCCCAATACGGGCAACGGCCCCACGCACTTCATCCCGGCCTATGACCTGATGTACTATGTCAACGACGTGAACCGGGAAAACACCGAGGTGCTGACGCTGGGCAGCCGCTACAACAGCGACACGTCCTTTGTGTATGGGCAGCAGCGCCTGTATGCGGACCATGAGGGCGAAAGCGAAACTTATCTTTACGACGGGCGCGGCAGCGTGGTACAATTGTTAAAGGACGGCGCTGTCACACAGGAATACGCCTACGATGCATACGGCTACATCAATGCCGATGAATTCGGCATCCAGGCTCCGTTCTATGGGTACAACGGCGAGGAGCAGAACCCGTTCACGAGCCTGCAGTATCTGCGCGCGCGGTATTACGCCCCGCAGAACGGCGGCTTCATCACACAGGACAGCTTCTCCGGCGTGCTGACGAACGCGCTTTCACAGAACCGGTACGCTTATGCCCACAACAACCCCGTGAACTACGCCGACCCCAGCGGGCATTCCATTTGGGACAGCATCAAAAACGGCGTTACGAACGCGGTCAACTCCGTAAAGAACTTTGTGAGCAACGTAGCCAACAAGGTTTCATCGGCTGTTTCCTCCGCGGTAAATACGGTCAAGTCTGCTGTCACAGGCACGACAACAAAGACGGTGGCGAACACTTCGTCAGCGGTCAAGAAATCGTACACCAACACTGCTGTCCGTCAAAAAATCGGCTCCTATGCGGGCGGCGCGGCGGCTGCGGCAGCCCAAAGCGTAACGACGCGCTATTCCAACTCGGTGGTCAATGGTGTGATTGCGGATTCCCGGATTCCGTTTACCAATGCCGCCGGGCAGACCTTGCTTCTTCCACAGCATTTTTCCGATGTGCAAGCGTCTGCACAGGAGTTCACCAGACAGGGATGCGCAGAAGGCTTAGAGCATGTAGACAGCCAACAGGGCTGGGATGGTCTTACCGCTATGGCGCTGTCCTCCACTGCTGGCGTACTTGAACCCAACCAATTGGCGCAGGCTATTGCTGAGTTTCTCGCAAGCCTTGGTGTTACTCTGAAAAATGTAGCAGTTTCGGGCCTCGTAAAAGTTCTTACGCCATTCCTTTTAGTGCTTTCCCTTTCTGGAGATACAGACCAGAGGATGTTGAATCGTATAGAGGGACATGGAGAAAACGTCCCTGATGCTGCTAATCAAGAAGACGGATTAGATATTGCTCCAAGTGAAAAACACTCAACAAGCAAAGAAAACCCTGGACCAATCGGAGAGCCAGATTCCAGTGTGGATATTCTTGATGAAAATGGACAAGTAAAAACCCGACGCTGGTATGATAGTGAGGGCAAAGCCTATCGTGACGTAGATATGACTGACCATGGAAACCCCAAACAACATCCAGAGGTTCCGCACGAACACACCTGGGATTGGAGTTCTGGTGGACCAATAAGGAAGTAGGAATTAAAAATGAACGGATTATTATTAAAGAATCATAACCAATACTATTCTTTTTTTCGTGAAACGTTTAACAAAATTTCAACACTTTCTACAGAGTATAACTGGTTAATTTCCGGTATTGAATGTTATCCAGTGAAAGCGGAGTACCAAAAGCTGTTTTCTTCGCGTTACGTGTGGATTTCGGGTGAGAGACTTTTAGAAATATTGCAAGATGAAGATATACAATGGATATGGGGGGTGTTTTCTGGTTTTGAAAAAAATGTTACATTGCAGCAAATATTGGTCAGTAAAGTACCCTTTGCCGATGGAAACAAATCTTTCTGGCAGTTGCCGCTAAAAATAGAGCACCCATTGGCTACAATCGAAATCGTCGCGTGGGATAGTTCTTGCTCATTATTTATTAGTTCAAACGATGCAACCATAAGAGAATTTTCGAAGCTATATCCTTTAGCGATAGATTTAGAACAATACAATCAAAAAGCTAATAAAGTGCTAACCAAAGAAAGTGGTCGAACCGATATCAGATAGTTTATTGACTCACTCAAGAGTGCGAGTTGGCCCCCAAGGTCATAACCTTGGGGGCCATTCCTAAAATCAGACATGTAAAAAAACGGGATTGAAGAATCTATGAATAACGGTTTTAACAAAGAGTTTTTCATCCGTGAGAACGGATTGAACAAGTACACAAAGTTGCTGGATTTTCTGGAGTGCGAAGTAACGCGGAACACATACCGGGAAATCGTGGCGCTGCTCTCCAGCCGCCGTATCCGAAAATTTGTCTACGATGGCGAACGATACCTGATACTGCGCGAAAGCATCAATATGCCCGTGCGTATATTTGAAAAATCCGCTTTGGAAAAAGGGTTAAAAGAGCATCAAGCCAAATTCGACATCCCGGCAGAAGATCTCCTGAGCCTGATCGCCAGATATCAAATTTAAACCGCATCCTTTCCACCACTGCACAGTGAACGCGCCGTATTCGCTGAAACCAATAAAAACCTTTGTGGCAGGCGCGGCAGCGTGGTACAATTGTTAAAGGACGGCGCTGTCACACAAGAATACGCCTACGATGCATACGGCTATATCAATGCCGATGAATTCGGCATCCAGGCTCCGTTCTATGGGTACAACGGCGAGGAGCAGAACCCGTTCACGAGCCTGCAGTATCTGCGCGCGCGGTATTACGCCCCGCAGAACGGCGGCTTCATCACGCAGGACAGCTTCTTCGGCGTGCTGGATGATGCCCTGACGCAGAACCGCTACACTTATGCGGGCAACAATCCGGTCAACAACATCGACCCCAGCGGACACCGGTATGTAAAGGGGATTGAAATTGGCGATAACCTGAAAAGCTCCTCTGCCAAAAAGCAGCCGACAACATCCGGCCGCCCGCTTTCCCCCGGTCTGACGGGTGCTGTCGTGAAGAAAACGACAACGAGCAAAAAAGTGCCTGCGATCTCGGGCAGCATCGCGGCCAATGCAGCTTTGTCTGCCGCTCGTGCAGGTGTTCCCGTGGGGGCCAGTTCGGCGGTTGTGAATGCGATACGGCAGGAGCCATATGTCCCGTGGACGAATGCAGCCGGACAGACGCTAATGTTACCGGGGCATTTTTCGGATATGCAATCGGCTGCCTTGCAGCATATTTTGCAAAGGTGTGATCCCAACGCAAGTCATATTAGTGCGCGGGAGGACCACTCTGGAAGTTGGGCCAAGTTATCTCTTGCCGCACTATCTTCTCTTGCTTCAATGTCTGCTGGTGCGCATTACATGATTCCCGCCATATTACAAGCCTATGATTCTGTCAACGCGTTCAAAGATGTAACACAAGCCGGAGAAGCTGATTGGTTACTTTCAACAGTACTTGGAGCAACTCCCGATTCGGATAACATTTATCATATACGGCAAGATTGGTGGCAAAGCTGGAAACCTGTCGGATATAACAATATATACGATATCGTATTTGAAAAAGCAACCCAAAAGACCGGGACCTCAATGGCAAAAGACCGCTATACTTTCAATGTTGGTGAAAAAACATATGCCATCTGGATGTGGAAAGGCGATTATATCAACTTGGGAGCAGGCGCTGAAGCTGGAATTTATGAATACGCGGGCTTAGGTCATTGGTTCACCGCAACGGACATGGCTATGCCGATGGAACTTTCATTAACTTATAAGGGCGATGAACTGTACCATTACACCCCTGATGAAAAACAGTGGTGGATTACAGGGTTTGATCCTTCGCATCAGAACGTTCAAAAGGATGAAGTAACTGCAACTGTAACTTTGGACTTTTCAGCCTATGAAGACAATTCGATGTGGGAGGGATTTTTGAAGAGTGTCGAAAATGATGAACGCTGGAATATCGACTATGCCAACAAGGCAGCATCTATTAAATGGTAAGGCAGGGGGCAGTATGAAAAAAATCAAACAAGGAGTGATATTGTTAATTGTGTTATCTTTTGTAAGCCTTTTTAATGGGTGTAGTTTAAAAGATATTAAACCCTATGAGGATCGTTTAGCAGAAAAAAAATGTCAAGAAATATTATCTGCAATAGATAATAAAGACGCTGATTCTCTAAAAGCATTATTTTCAAAACAATCTTTGGCCGATGCAACTGATTTGGACCAAGGAGTAGAGTATATTTTTAGCATTGTTTCTGGAGAACTACAGTCTTTCGAAATTGACCATATTCATACCAGCGATGTACTTGGCAGTCAACATTCTAAAATGTTTGATGCCTATTTCACTATTACTACAAGCGATAACGACTATAGGATGTATTTTTCTTATTGGTATGAAAATAGCGTCAATCCTGACATGATAGGAGTATACCGAATCAAGTTGGTTACAAGAGAAACCATAGATAATACAGCTGATTTCAAATGGGGAGAAGTATCTAGTCCTGCTGGAATATATAATCCGAGTTGGGATTGAAAAGTTATTAGTTGTTTGAGATTTTTTAAAGAATACGAGAATAGGCCCCAAGAGGCTAAACCCTTGGGGCCTATTCTAAAATCAAACATCACAACTCCGCATACAAAACATATAGCCATTACTTTCAGAGTCCAGCTGAAAAAGTGTTTGGCGTTAAAATAAAACAACAACTGTTATAGAGAGGTTATAGTTTTGGAGAAGATATGCAAAATAGTTTACTTTGATGAAGAATCAGTTACGGATTACGTTCAAATCGTTGCTGGAGGTGAATTGCAAAATACAACGGAATTGTTGAAATCAAGAGATGCACAAGAGGCACAGTCTGTTCAGGCTGGTGGAAAAATTGGAATTAGTGGTGTGTTTAAAGCTCTATTAGGGTGGGAGACTAGTGCTTCTGCAGATGCATCGGCTGGGCTTTCTTTCAATAGCACCAAGATGGTTAAAAATATTGTAAAGAATACAATATTGACGGATTTTTTAAAAGCGATAGAGGATGCAGACACAGGCAAAAGTGCTTCTAAATTACCAAAAGGGACAATAAAGCAGTTTAAAGGATATAAAATAAGTACGGAAGAGGATTCCTTGTCCTATATGGTTATGGTTTCTCCTTACCTGAGCATGCTAAAAAATGGAAGCTCTATTCCTGCCGGAGAATTTAATATTGCTGTGGACAAGCTTGATAATGCATTGCGACACGCAAAAGGCTACTACGAATTTGTTGGAACTAAAGGAAAAAGTCGCGCCATTCTTCGCTTCAACATAAATTCGTTTAGAAATAGCTATACAATTAGCGATTTGCTCAAAATGGATTTGAGTATTTATGCCATAAAAGTAGGACGAACTTCCTTAGAAAATTTAAATGTTAACAAAGAGTTAGGAATGAAAGTGTCGATACTCCCCAAAGATAACCCCTCCTACGAACCAAGCGAAAAAACGGATAATACAGTATCGAATAGTCCGATATTAAACGTATTCGATGTTTTACTTGCGGGAGTTGAGGCTGATGACTGATAGAATAGTTATTTTTTATGGTTCAAAAAAAGATTTTGAGGAATTAATCGCAAGGGAAACCGACAAAAATCAGACTACCATCCCATTTATGGAACTGATTCAACACTATAATGCTCGGTTACGGCCAAACGAATCTGGTGTGCGAGAATCTGCTCTTAGTCACAATATTTTAGTCGATAACTGCATTGTTAGAGCTGATGATTACGGTTCTGTTTTAGAACATGTTCTGTCTAATTTTGTTAATATAGTTACGCTAAATCATGACATAGGCAGTTTGTTTGTCCACAATCCGCCAAGAAAGGTTAGGGATTCTTTGCGCTCTACCTACGGCGATGAAATAGAATACTTTAATACTGAGTATCCGGATTTGACGAGAGAAAAGCTTAAGGAAGTCTATTCAAATATTGATGCGGACATTTTGGGGCAGAGTAATTGTAAAAAACAAATTATTAGCGGGATGTATCGTTTAATTACAAAGACGAATAATAAGCCTGTTGTTTTGATGTTATATGGGCCATCGGGAGTCGGTAAAACAGAAAGTGCCAAGAGTATAAGCAAAGCAATGGGTGGCGAACTTTTAAGAATCCAGTTTTCTATGATGCAGACTACCGAGGCGTACAATTATGTATTTGGAGCAGAACATTCTAAAGGAAGTTTTGCAAGAGACATGATGGCAAGGGAGTCAAATATTATTTTGATCGATGAATTCGACAAAGTTAACTCTGCTTTTTATAATGCTTTTTATGAACTGTTTGATGAAGGACACTATGTAGACACAAACTATGATGTAAATTTGGGACAAGCTATATTTCTTCTGACCTGTAATTTTGGTAGTGAAGAAGAAATCAAAAAAAAGCTTGGCCCTGCCATGTTTTCAAGAATAGGATGTTGCGTTGAATACGAAGAACTTTCTACGGAACAGAAGCAAGCCATTGTTCAGAATTGGTATAACGCTATTATCTCATCACTTAAAGAAGACGAAAAAAAGGAAATCCAGAAAACCGATATATTAGATTGGTTTCTCAAAAACGCGGAACGATATGATAATATCCGAATTTTGAAAACCAAATTAGAAAATGCTGTTTTTAATAGATTAGCGGAGGCATTCGTTATTGCTTAAGTTGTGACAACACCATGGCAGCAAAAAAACAGATAGCTTCTACAGCAAATTTGTTTACAGAGGATGAACTGTTTATGCCCGATATCCTATGAGAATATGCAGGGCCTCATCTTTTAACCTTCCTCCCCACAGATAGTTCCTTGTCGAATTCATCCACATCTTAAAACACACCGCAGCGCCTTCTTTGGCCCCAAGGTCATAACCTTGGGGCCATTCCTAAAACCAAACATGTAAAAACGGGATTGAAGAATCTATGAATAACGGTTTTAACAAAGAGTTTTTCATCCGTGAGAACGGATTGAACAAGTACACAAAGTTGCTGGATTTTCTGGAGTGCGAAGTAACGCGGAACACATACCGGGAAATCGTGGCGCTGCTCTCCAGCCGCCGTATCCGAAAATTTGTCTACGATGGCGAACGATACCTGATACTGCGCGAAAGCATCAATATGCCCGTGCGTATATTTGAAAAATCCGCTTTGGAAAAAGGCTTAAAAGAACATCAAGCCAAATTCGGCATCCCGGCAGAAGCTCTCCTGAGCCTGATTGCCAGATATCAAGTTTTCGTCGCTGCAAAAACAAAAACGCATGTATTCAATTTACGCTGCTTAGCAAGCAATTCACGATACGTATATTGAGTTGCTTTATCAAACGAGCTTAATATATACTTAAAGACCTTTTACGTAAATAAGAAACAGGAGGCAGAACATGAACCGAATCGTCGCCGCATATACAAGCCTTTTTTCAAACTATGCCAATACAACAGGCCGAATGAGCCGATTGAATTACTGGTGCGCAGAGCTGGCGCACATAGTCGTTTGGATTCTTTTAGGGATGGTAGATGGTGCGCTCTTTCAGACCGCACTAATCCCTGGGATTTACCTGCTACTTATGCTGTTTCCAATCCTGGCTGCAACCGTCCGTCGGCTGCACGATACAGGAAAAGGTGCTGCATATTTGCTGCTGTGTTTTGTCCCTGCATTAGGCGTGATAATTCTTTTCGTTTTTCTGTGCCAGGCAGGAACGAACGGAATGAACCGCTTTGGGCTGCCAGATAGTCTGTAATAGACGTTTCCGGGTTTCACGGAACGGAGGAGGAAAATTGTGGTTTGCTGGAATTTTCAAATAACCAAACAGACGATAGAGCATAAGCTGTGGGCGCTCTCCCGCTATAAAAAGTCTCCGTTATATAAACGAATTAAAACCATACGTGCGATTTCGTGCATTGGCATCATGCTTTTTTTAGCAGGACTGGAAATATATGAAGCGTTGTTTCATTATACACCGAAACCGTACATTATCTTCGGCTTTGCCATAGCCGATTTTATCGTTGTGCTTTTGACTTGGAACCTCGCACCATGGGCAATAGTCAAAGGGGAACTTTTGTCGGGCACAATCTCAGGCCGGCTTGCTGCTTTACAAGGGCCGCACTGTATCACAATTGCAGATGGAATCTATCGCAGTTACGGGGGACTTGATGTTGGTGGATATGTGCAGAGAAACAGCAGCGATTTGGATGAAGTTGTTATCGACCCGTTGGGACTGTTGCTTCAATTCAAAGATCAATCGTCAGACTTTATCCCGAAGGCTGCGCTGCAGCCCGGCCAATCTACCAACGAATGCCGCGAAATAATCCTTCACGCATTGAACTCATCCGCTGACAGAATAGCAGAAATAGAGAATGTGATTGAAGAAGAAAGAATCCTACCCGATTCCCTTTTGACCGTGAGATATAGTATAAACCGTGCTGAAGTCGGCGGAATGTTTGCCGAGGTTTTCCGCGCACTCCGCCGCAGCCGTAATTATTGGAAATCACAATGGAGATCAAGCGTGATTTCAGGGGCAATTTTTCTTTTGACTTCCCTTGTGGCGATTGCGGAGATTCAAAAAGGCAATTGGTTTGTCATGGCTGCTCTCTTGTTTGGCTTAGGGGGATGGGGCTGGATTCTCTATGCGAACAGGCCCGGCAGTTACATAAAGCGGGCAAAAGACGGAAAATTGGACGTCTTTTGCGGAGACTTTCAACTCAGTGTTTATGCCGACAGGGTTGAAGTTGCTGGGCCAAACGGAATCACACGAATTGAACGCCAAAGCATATGCGATGTGCAGGAAACAGAAAATTGTGTTTTCCTTTTGCAGAAAAAACCAATTGCCGTTACGATACTCCCCAAAAAGATGCTATCTCAACAGCAAAAAGAAATGCTTATAAAAGAATTGAAATAGCGTATTTTCTCCGAATCGCCTTATGCATCAAAATAGTCCATCGCGTTTTGTCTCTGCCCATTCTCCCAAACCTCAAAATGCAGATGATTCCCCGTGCTGTTCCC
>OCAE01000472.1_pt1 | contig 26027 bp, 27 predicted proteins | sample 1495581 | NCBI WGS metagenome assembly OCAE01 (sample SAMEA2580278, study PRJEB22360) | human gut metagenome | biome: human gut; feature: human-associated habitat; material: faeces | place: Denmark | collected 2008/2010 | reverse complement strand
CGATTTGACGGATATGACGGACATCATGATGGAACTGATAAAAGAAAGAGGCGAGCGGGACCTGTGAATACAGACTATGCAAGAAAGAACCAGCAGATAGCCAACAGCTTCTACAACCTGGGCCTGGAAAAGGCCAGGATACGGGATCTGTCCGGCGCGGCCCAGTGCCTGAAGAAGAGCCTGCATTTTAATAAGTATCAGACAGATGCCAGGAATCTGCTGGGACTGATATACTATGAGAACGGTGAAGTGGCAGATGCCCTGGTACAGTGGGTCATCAGCCTGAACCTGCAACCGGAGGATAATCTGGCGGACCATTATCTGGATGAGATTCAGAGGAAGCCGGGACAGCTGGAGATAGAGAGCCAGAATGTGAAAACATTTAACCAGGCGCTCTGGCACGCCCAAAACGGAAGCGATGATTTGGCCATTCTCCAGCTGGCCAGGGTGGTGGAGTCAAACCCTCATTTTGTGAAGGCCCATCTGCTCCTGGCCCTGTTATATATGGCCAGAGAGGACTTTAATAAGGCCGGGCGCTGCCTGTACAAGATTCTCCAGATTGACAAGAGCAACCAGAAGGCCCTGTACTATATGTCCATTGTAAAACAGAATACAGGCAGGGCTGATGCGGAGAAGCGCAAGATGGTGAAGGCATTTTCCCATCGGAAGATGGAGGATGACGATGTCATCATCCCTAATACTTATAAGGAAAATACAGGTATTTCCACTGTGCTTCACATCATTATAGGACTGGTTCTGGGCATTATGGCATTTTATTTTCTCATTCTGCCGGCCAGGACAAGGGACCTTAACAGCATTCACGATAACAACCTGAAATCCTACATGCAGAAGCTTAACAATGCAAATCAGCAGTACGATATTCTGAAAGCGGATTACGATGAGCTGGATGCCCACACAAAGGAGATTCAGGCCCGTCTGGACGAGCTGACCACAGGCAACACCAGCGTCATTGCCCAGTACCAGGGACTGATTTGGATTCTCCAGGATTACAGGAGCGGTGATTTGGTGGCAGCGGCCAAGGCATTTGCAGGAGCAGGCTTTGATTTGATTGAGGACGAAAACATACAGGCTATTGTGGAAAATATCCGTCAGGATATGACGGCGAATATCTACCAGAGTCTGGTGGACCGGGGACTTCAGCTGTGGAACGCAGGCAATAAGACAGAGGCCATGGACTATTTCCAGGCCAGTCTGACCATAAAGCCGGATAATCCGGAAGCCTTGTTCTATGTGGGGCGTCTGTACCAGGATGCCGGCGACACGGACAATGCCAATTCCATGTTTGACAAAGTGGTCAATGAATTCCCGGATTCCGAATATGTGGACCGGGCAAAGAATGCCAGAGGTTATTAATTTAAACGGTTTTTCAGGAAAGATACTACAGAAGATAAGAAACATGTCTTTTGTGGTATCTTTTTTTGTATTTTATAGGCACTGAGAAAGGAGTATGGAGGGATGGAACAGACAACGTTTACGTATGAGGCCAGGGAGCAGATGCTGGTGATTCACCTTCCGGGAGAGCTGGACCACCATAACTGCAGGAACCTGAAACGGGATACGGACCTGCTTTTGGCGGAGAATTACATCAATCGGATTGTATTTGATTTTACACACACATCATTTATGGATTCATCCGGCATCGGGGTACTTTTAAACCGTTATAAGCAGATGGCAGCCAGCCGGGGAACCGTGGCCTATTACGGGGCAGGACCCCAGGTCAGGCGGATACTGGAGATGGGCGGTGTAAGCCGCCTTATCAAAGGATATGAAGACAGGGAATCAGCAATAAAGGGATGAAAAAGATGGAGGATAAGAAGATGGAGACAAACAGAGAACACATGAGGCTGGAAATGGAGAGCCTTTCCCGGAATGAGGAGTTTGCCAGGGTGGTGACCGCCGTGTTCATGAGCAGGCTGGACCCCACCCTGGAGGAGGTGGACGATGTGAAGACAGCCGTATCCGAGGCAGTGACCAATGCAGTCATACATGGCTACAGGGGAGACAGGGGAACCATATATCTGGACCTGACCGCAGATATGGAGGAACGGACCCTGACCGTGGCGGTGAAGGACTGCGGTGTGGGTATAGCGGATGTGAAACAGGCCATGGAGCCTATGTTTACCACGGATCCCGAAGGTGAGCGCTCCGGCATGGGCTTTTCCTTCATGGAGGCCTTTATGGACCAGGTAGAGGTGGAGTCCGAACCAAATCATGGCACATTGGTGACAATGAAGAAATCCATCGGCAGGTGACGGCGATGGATGAGACCATGAAATTAATCAATATGGCTCACGAAGGGGATAAAGCGGCAAGAGACCAGCTGGTCATGGACAATGTGGGACTTATATGGAGCATTGTAAGGCGGTTCTCAGGCCGGGGATATGAGATGGAGGATCTGTTCCAGATTGGAAGCATCGGACTGATTAAGGCCATTGACAAATTTGACACTGGGTTTGACGTGAAATTTTCCACTTATGCAGTGCCCATGATTACAGGAGAGATTAAACGATTTCTCAGGGATGACGGTATGATCAAGGTCAGCCGCTCCATCAAGGAACTGGGGGTTAAGGTCAGGGCCGCCAGGGAGGAAATGACATACGCTTTGGGAAGGGAACCTACCATTGAGGAGATTGCGGGCGGGTTAGGACCCAGCCGTGAGGAAGTGGCGGCGTCCCTGGAAGCAGCGGCAGAGGTGGAGTCGTTATACCGTCCGGCGGACAGCGGAGATGAAAATTCCACCTATCTCATGGACCGCCTGGCCCAGGACAACAATGACCATGAGGATTTGTTAAACCGAATGGTTTTAAAGGATTTGATGGAGGGACTTGAGGAAGAGCAGAGAGAAATCATTCTGCGCAGATATTTTTACAATGAGACTCAGACCCAGATTGCCGGCGAGCTGGGCATTTCCCAGGTACAGGTGTCGAGGCTGGGAAAACGTATATTGAAAGAAATGAGGAAAAAACTGTAAACAAAAGCCTTATGGTATAAAAAGTTCCATGGAAGTCATACTAGATACCAGAAACCAATTAACTTTTCTTGAAAAGGATGTGATTCTTATGGGTTTTGGTAAACGAGTATGTGAACTGCTTGCAGTCATAGCCTCCCTTCTCCTGATAGGGGCCCTGGTATGGTATCTGTCCTCAGGTTTCGGAGACAGGGGATATGAAAAGGAAGGGACGCTGGTATGGGAGGAGATGGACGAGCCTTCCGTGGAAGAGGAAGTATGTCCGGCCTTTGTGACTGACCCTGTGTCCATGATGTACGGACAGCAGGAAATCCAAAGGAGCGGAAGAGGTCTATGAACCATACAGTCTATTTAAAACTAAGTCAAATCACGGAGCTGACCCACAAGGACGTTGTCCTAAAGGACGTGGCCCAGGTTTACTGCGACGACCAGAATGTGATGAATAAATGCAACTCCATGAAGGTCATGACCGTGAAGGTGGACGCCAAGCGGCGCTATATCATGAGTGCCCTGGATGTAATCAACAAGTTAAAACAGCTGGACTCCACCATTGATGTAAACAACGTGGGGGAGACGGATTTTATTATAGCCTACAAACCGCCTTCCCCGCCTGCTTACATCTGGCAGTGGACCAAGACTGTATTTGTCTGCCTGGTGTGTTTTTTCGGCGCTGCATTTGCCATTATGACCTTTAACAATGACGTCAGCGTCACCGATGTGTTCAGCGAGGTGTTCAGCCTAGTCATGGGCTATGAATCCGGAGGTTTTACTGTGCTGGAGATTAGCTATTCGGTTGGTCTGGCCGTGGGCATCATCGGTTTCTTCAATCATTTCGCAGCCATAAAACTGAATACGGACCCCACGCCGTTAGAGGTGGAAATGCGCCTTTATGAGGACAATATCAGTAAGACCCTGATTGCCAATGACGGCAGAAAGGAGTCCAAAATTGATATTACTTAAAAAATGTCTGCTGGCGTTCTTCGGTCTGGGCGCCGGCGGCATCATGCCAGCCGGCGTATATGCGTTCCTGGCCATTATCGGCGTGTTTGTGCGCCTCATGGGAAAGACAGGTACCAGGAAGCATATTTTTCTGTATGAGACAGTGATTATTCTGGGCGGGGTCCTGGGAAATATACTGGATATTTATGAGCTTCCCATCTATATGGGGCCCTATATCGGCACCCTTTTCATATGTGTATTCGGACTGTCGGTTGGGATTTTTGTGGGCTGTCTGGTCATGTCCCTGGCAGAGACGCTAAAGGCACTTCCGGTCATCAGCCGGAGGATTCACCTGGCCGTGGGACTTCAGTATCTGATATTTGCCCTGGCGGCAGGGAAAATGGCGGGGTCCCTGGTATATTTCTGGAATCATATGGCCTCCCTGGGATGATGTGGCCAAAGAGGATGAGCCTAAAGAGGATGTCCCCAAAGAGGATGAGCCAAAAAGGTTTAGGGCTGTCCGCAGCCGGATTTTGAGAGGAGTAAACGAATGGAGATTGATAAGAAAAAGTATGAGGAGTACGTGAAACAGGTGACTCCCACCCACAGCTTGGCAAAGAACATGGCGGCGGCCTTTCTGGTAGGCGGAATCATCTGCGTGCTGGGACAGTTTGCCCTGAATTTCATGATGAACAACATGGGTATGGACCAGGAGACAGCAGCGGCCTGGACTTTGCTGGAGCTGATTCTTTTAAGTATCCTGCTGACCGGATTCAATATCTATCCAAAGATTGTGAAGTTCGGGGGAGCAGGCGCCCTGGTGCCGATAACAGGATTTGCCAATTCCGTGGTGGCGCCGGCCATCGAGTTTCACGCGGAGGGCGAGGTGTTCGGTGTTGGCTGTAAGATATTTACCATTGCCGGGCCGGTGATTTTGTACGGAGTTTTGACCAGCTGGGTCTTGGGGCTGATTTACTGGGTTGGCAGATGGATGGGGATTTTTTAATAGGCAGCTAGGAAGGATTAAAATTGACTCGGTCATTTATAAGCAGGATGATGGATGAAATATTTCATTAGCCTGCTTTTTTGATGTCTGAAGATGTTTAACTTACAAAATAGCGGTTCGGAAATTAGGCAAGAGGTAAGTGTGAATTTTGCAGGGGATATAGAGGTAGTATAGAATATATAATGAGGAATGTGGAAAATATTGTGATCATAATGGGAATTTTTGCATGTTTCTGATATAATTAATACTATGTTGTTTTAGGCATCTCCGCGGTAGAGGAAGGGAAATATTTAAACTATGATGATAAGGTGGAAATGATATGGGTAGATTGATTTATGTATGGTACTGTAACTTTGAAGGGAACAGGAGACACTGTTATGGAGCGGCATTGAGCCAGGAGTATCTGGTTACCACGGATATTGTTAAAAATGCGTATCCTGTATCGGTTCGTGTTAAAATAAATAAGAATAAGGAGTATGCCTGCCAAAAGGATTTTTATGGCAAAAATATTGATTGTGTAACTGCCGTTGTGGGGGAAAACGGAAGCGGGAAAACAACCTTTGCGCAGATGCTGATGAATTACGAATATCCGGGTATTAAGAAAGCAAATTCCTTTTTTTGGATAGAAGTGTCCGATGACGGGGAGCTTATCCTATATAAAAACCAAATTGAAGTTCAAAATGTTACCGGAGCAGGTTTTGAGTTTGAATTAAGAGATTGGAATACAAATTTACTCAGCATGGTCTATTTGTCAAATATGTTTAATTTTGCTGAGTTATGCGGGAGCAATGAATTGGAGGATGTAGGAAGGAACAATTATCTGGCACGTCAGGTCTATACCCCTGCTGCACTGTTGAAAACCAGCAGGGAAAATGCAAAAAAAGGTACCTATGGCTACAAAACCTTTGACAATCAATATTTTGTTCCGATACAGAAGTATGCCGAGGAAATGGAGAGGTCTGACATCCAGGCCTATATCAAAAAACAGGAAGAGTTAATCATAGAAGGGTATATGTCCTCTTCGGAGGCAATCAAAAAGGAACTGGATATCTTTCAATGCTGTGAAATAAAGATAAGGGAATTTGCCGAGGATTTGATAACAGACGCTGTCCGTGACAAAAGCCAAAGCTCATCCCACATGGCAGATGCAAAGAAATGTTACGAAATGCTGAGGACAACTGTCCTGAAGGACCAGAAAGAAAACTTCTGGCTTAATATCTATATTCTCTGCGTGGCAGAAATATATTTAGCATTCTGTGGTTATGATGGCAGACAAGGAAGGGAAATACTCGCAGAAATAAAAAATAGGGCAGTTAATCCCGGTTGTGAGGCGATTTGCTATCTGCGGACCCTTATTTCCAGTATCAAGGGGATCGAAAAACTGGGATGGGGAATTCAGATTAAGGGCTGCCTGGATATACTGAACAAATATTTTAGTCAGATGGGAGAACGCCTGCAAAGGGATAGAGCCCAGAAAAATTACCTGGACCTGAAGGATTGGGAACTGGGGGTACAGGACTTTGAAGATATCAAAAATTTGGTTGAATGGTATTCGAAAGAACTGAAAAAGCCTCAGTCCTTTTTTAAACGGAATTTACGTTTTGATATTGGACCTGTTTCTACAGGAGAGCTGGCGCTTTTAAATCTGTTTTCTTACATAGCGGATGCCATGGCTAAAAATCCCCTTCAGACACGATTTCTGATTATCATAGACGAGATAGATGCAGGACTGCATCCCAGGTGGCAGCAGAAAATCATGAAATTCCTTCTGGATTGGCTGGGAAGCTTTAAGGAATACCGGTTCCAGCTTATAGTGACTTCGCATTCTCCCATTGTATTATCAGATATCCTGAAGGAACACGTCATACTGCTATCCGGGGATGCAACGGTACGTTCTATGGAAAGCCCTACCTTTGGGGCCAATATAGCCATGCAGTTTTTGGATGTGTTCTATATGGATAAGGGAAATATCGGTGAGTTTGCCAAGGAAAAGATAGGAAATCTAATAAGCAGGATTGACCGTTTTCAGACCAATGACAGTGAGGAGAGGAGAGAACTGCTCTATCTGGCCGGTTCAGTGGGCGATCCTGTGGCCAGAAGAGAGCTGCAGAACAGGATTATGAAGAAAAATCCTCTGCATGTCTCCTTTATGGAGGAATGGGAGCGCAGCAGCGATGAGGAGCGCAGAAAAGTATTAGAATATATGAGAAAACAACATAACACGGAAGCTAAGGGGGACCGATGATTTACATAGAGGTAAAAAAAGATAAATGGAAAGAACTGGAACATTATCATGCAGAATACATAGAAGAGACATTACCGGGCAGATGGAAGAGTTTTTGTAAGAAAGAAGTCCCAATGACAGAGATAGACGTGGTATGCCAGATATTAGAAAACCATGATATGATAAAAAAAGAAAGTAAGGAGCTCCAGATTACCAATATTATCAGGTGGTGTACCTCTGAAGATATCCATACTCTGGCGGATGAGACATTGGAAGATCTGTTTGATGGGCTCACGTTTGAAATAAGCGAAGAGAAAAAACAAAATTGTGTAAAACACATCCGTTATATTTTAGGATACCAAAATTTCTCCGGCAGCTCCCGCATCAAGACAAAGGATGGCCGTCCATGGTCCAGGGAGACATTTATGGATGAGATAGGCATAAAGGTATGCCCGTACTGTAACAGGCAGTATATTACCAGCTATTCTGTCAGCCCAGAAGGGAAAAGGATAAGAAAGACCACGACGGATACGGACCATTATTATCCGGTGAGCAAGTTCCCTTTCTTGTCCATGAACATCCACAACATGGTGCCCAGCTGTCAAATATGTAACTCAAGACTGAAATTAGATAAGGTTTCCTGTAAGAGTGATGCTCATTTATACCCTTATATGGATCCGAGCAGCAGTCTGGAATTCCAGATTCCTTTTTCTGATGTCCCGCAGCTTTATGCTTTTTCAGAAGAGGATATCCATATCTGTCTGAAGGAGTCCGAAGGAGTGGGAAAGAGGGCTGAACAGTCTAAGAAAATATTTAGGCTGGAGGAGGTATATGAGACCCACAGGGATATTGTGTACCGGTTAAAAAACGAGATAAGAGACTATTCCCGGGAAGAGTACAACAAGATATTTTGCGAGAACTATACGGATCTTTTCGGGGGATATGACAGATTCATAGAGGTGCTCCATCCATTTTTGGCTGAGGATGAAAAGAATACACCATTGACAAAAATGAAGAAAGATATTTACTTTTACCTGAAGGAGAATTGTGCTGTTTTATATTGACCCATTTAGAAAAGCTTAAGGCTGCTATTTCTGAGTATTTTTCCGGAAACGAGGGATACTGTAATTATTACATCCTGTCACAGGAAGGAGAGTACATGAAATGGGACAAATGAAAGGCAAGGCAAGTATTGAATTTGAACATCCCCCGGTCATCATAAGCGCTGGCTCCGTCGTTGGGAAAAAGGAGGGGGAAGGCCCTCTGGGAAGCCTGTTCGACGAGGTGGAACTGGACGATATGTTTGGTATGGATAATTGGGAGCAGGCGGAGAGCACCATGCAGAAGAAAACCGCGGATCTGGTCATTGAAAAGGGCGGCATACGAAAGGGTGACCTGCGCTATCTGTTTGCAGGCGATCTGCTGGGGCAGCTCATAGCCACATCCTTTGGCACTGTGGATTTGGAGATCCCTCTTTTCGGGTTATACGGGGCCTGCTCCACCATGGGAGAGGCATTGGGATTAGGGGCAATGGCGGTCAACGCAGGATACGCGGACCAGGTTATGTCCATGGCGTCCAGCCATTTTGCCACTGCGGAAAAACAGTTCCGTTTTCCGCTGGCCTATGGGAACCAGCGGCCGCCCTCTGCCACATGGACTGTAACGGGCTGCGGCGCCGTGGTCCTGGCCGGAAACCGGAAGGATGGTATGGCCCGCATCGCAGGCATCACAACGGGACGCATGGTGGACATGGGCGCCAAGGATTCCATGAATATGGGAGCAGCCATGGCTCCGGCAGCATTCCACACCATTGAGCAGAACCTGGAGGATTTTCAGGTCAATGAGACCTGGTATGATAAAATCATTACCGGGGATCTGGGAGAGGTGGGAAGGACCATTTTGCTGGAGTTTATGAAGAATAAAGGAAGGGACTTAAGCCAGCTTCACATGGACTGCGGTATGGAGATATACGATAAGGAACAGCAGGACACCCATTCAGGCGGAAGCGGATGCGGCTGTTCCGCTGTCACCCTTTGCTCCTACATCCTCCCCAAGGTACAGGACGGCACATGGAAGCGGGTTTTATTTGTCCCCACAGGTGCCCTGCTGTCCTCGGTCAGCTTCAATGAAGGACAGAGCATACCGGGCATTGCCCATGCAGTCGTCATTGAACATATAGACAGTTAAGGAGGAAATGACATGGACTATTTAAAAGCGTTTATCGTGGGAGGAATCATCTGCGCCCTGGTGCAGATACTGCTGGAAAAAACAAAGATGATGCCGGGGCGGGTCATGGTCACCCTGGTGGTCAGCGGTGCCATACTGGGAGCCATAGGGCTCTATGAGCCCTTTGCCAAATGGGCAGGGGCAGGAGCCACCGTGCCTCTTCTGGGCTTTGGAAACACCCTCTGGAAAGGCGTAAAGGAGGGAATCGGAGAGGACGGGCTTCTGGGGATCTTTAAGGGCGGATTAACGGCCAGTTCCGCGGGAATATGCGGCGCATTGGTATTCGGTTATCTGGCATCCCTTGTGTTTAAGCCGAAGATGAAGTGATGAAAATGAATCTGGTAAGCATGAATGAAATGAAGGTAACGGCGGTATAAAGGGCGTCAGCAGAATAAAGGGCGTCAGCAGAATAAGGGCGTTAGCAAAATAAAAAGTAGCAACAAAACAACAAAAAACCGGAACACACCTGTCATATGACAACGTGGATTCCGGTTTTTTCATGCCTTTATATCCGCCTGCTAATTCTGTCTGTTATTTCTGCTAATACTGGTTTTTGAAATCAGTTAAATCTATTTCTAGTAAGGCCGGTTCCCCGGACCAAACCCTTCCGTGGATTCCTGCGGGGACTGGTATCCCGGACCGATAGGTGTCACGGTAGGCCCTGTATTATCGGAATCGCCGGTGTTTGGCGGAATAATAGTGGAAACGTCGGAGTGTATGGTGCAGTAGCCCGGGATGGCAAATACGGAATCGTCCGTGGCTCCCTCCTCGCCCTCCGGCAGCGTCATGCATACCCTGGTAGTCTTAGTGGGGCAGTAGGGAGTGGGGCGCATGCCTGACTCCGCGCATACGGTAACCTCCACATGCTTGTCGCAGACTTCCGTGGGAGCGGTTCCCTTTGCAAAATATTCGGTATAGACCGCATTCCCTCTGGGGTCGTGGTTGCAGACACCGGAGACAGCTCTCTTGCCGGATTTGCGGCAGATTTCCGCGGTCTCAATGCTGTCCGGCACCGCAAATCCCGGGTCTGACAAGCCCTCATGGACCCGGTTCATGATGTTGCGCCAGATGTCCTTGTGGAAGGTGGTGCCGCCGTTATTCACGCCTCCGTGCTTAAGCTTCTGGTTGTTGTCACATCCGCCCCATATGCCGGCGGTATAATAAGGCGTGTAGCCCACGAACCATACATCGTTGTTGGAGGTGGTGGTGCCGCTCTTGCCGGCCGCAGTCATGCCTGTCAGGGCAGCACGGGTGCTGGTGGAGTTGATGGACACGCCCGGGCGGGTGAATTTGCGGTTGCTCTTCATGGATTCGGACATGGCGTCCGTCAAAAGGAAGGCAGTGGAATCCTTTAACACCTGCTTTGTCTCCGGTTCATTGTCTATGAGTACCTTTCCGTTGTGGTCCAGTATCTTGGTGAAGAATCGTGGCTTTGTGTAAACGCCGCCGTTGGCAATGGAGGCGTAGGCCGTGGTCAGCTCCAGGTTGGAAACACCCTTTGTGATGCCGCCCAGGGCAGTGGCTGCTCCCAGGTCGTCCTTTGTAAGGGAGGTAATGCCCATGTTTTCTGCGTACTCCACACCCAGCTGAGGCGTGACTGTCTCCATAAGACAGCGCACAGCCACAATGTTCATGGAGTAGATGATGCCGTCCCGGATGCTGGAGTAACCGGTAAAGCCATAGCCGGAATTCCACCAGTTCCTGAAGGTTTTCGTTCCTATGGTATAAGGCGCGTCGTAGTAAACCGTGCCCAGGGTAGCGCCGCATGCGTCCAGGGCAGGGGCAAAAGCAGTGATTACCTTAAAGGCGGAGCCCGGCTGGCGGTATACGTTGCTGGCGCGGTTTAAGGTAAGGCTGGCCGTCTTTTCACCGCGGCCGCCGCACAGTGCCTTGACCTCGCCTGTGTGCTGGTCTAAGAGAACAAAGGAAGCCTGGGGCTGTAAAATCAGGTTCTGGCGCTCTCCGATGATCTCATCGCCATCCTTTAAAAGCCATGCCTTATACTGGTCAATGTCGTCCTGGACCGCTTCCTTGGAGGCGTAGAGTCCCTCAAAGGAGGAATCTCCCAGCACGCTCTTGCGGAAGGTGCGCAGGTTTTCTTCTGAATAATGCTCCGTGGTGCCGTCTGCGTGAGTGATGGAAAGCCTGTACTCCACAGAATACTTGGCAACAGAATAGTTGTCCGGGTTATTGATCTCCTCGTCCACAATGGCCTGCAGGGCCGGATCCTGGGTGGTATAAATCTGAAGCCCGCCGGAGTAAAGAAGATTGCTGGCCTGACTTTCCGTGTAATCCAGCTTTTCCATCAGGGCACTGATGACCTGCTCAATGAGTTCGTCCGTAAAATAGCTGTAATGGCTGTTAGTCCCCTTGGCGGCTGTATCCACGTTCTGTATCCTGTCGTATACATCATCGGCCAGGGCTTCCTCCTGCTGGGCCTTGGTGATATAACCCTGCTCATACATATACTGGAGTACGATTCTCCTGCGTTCCGCATTGTTTTCGCGTCCTGATATGGGATTGAGTCTGGAGGGATTCTTGGTGATGGATGCAAGCACAGTACACTCGGAGAGGGTCAGGTCGGAAACGTCCTTATTGAAATAGCGTTTGGCCGCCACCTTTACTCCCAGGGTGTTGTTGCCCAGGTTGATGGTATTGAGATAGTTGGTGATAATCAGCTTCTTTGTATCTTCCTTGCTCATGCCTGAATTCTTTTCCAGCTGAACGGCAAGGTACTGCTCCTGCAGTTTTCGCTCAATCCTGGCCCCCCAGCCGGATTCCATACCTCCGGAGAACACGTTGTTCTTGATGAGCTGCTGTGTTATGGTGCTTCCGCCGCCCGCATAGTCATCGCTGACAATGCCCTTTACGGCCCTGGCGATGGAACGGATGTCGATTCCGTTGTGGCTCCAGAAACGGGAATCCTCAATGGATACGAATGCGTTGATCAAATCCTTTGGAAGTTCCTCGTAGGTGGCTTCCTCACGGTTGGAGCCGCTGGTGACCAGGGTATCTGTCAGGTTTCCGGCAGAGTCGTATACCGCAGTGGCAAAACGGCTGGGCTGAATATTTAGAATATCAACGGAAGGGGCATTATCTATAATGCCTTTAACCATACCGAAACCGATGGATGCACCCACTACTGCCAGAAATAAAAACAGGACAAACAGCGCCTTAAATATATTAAGGAGCAGCCGTGAAGCGTATTTGCCCGATTTAGAGTGGAGAGACTTAAGCCTGCGCTCAGCCTCGTACTTTCCATAGTTCATAGATTCTCCTTTTCGTACATAATCTGAATGAAATCCGCCCCCCTGCGGACCCTCATACCTATCCTGTAGATTATACACCAGTTTTGTAAAATTGAAAAGGTTTAAATATGCCCTTGCCATCGCCTGATATCTATATTATGATAAAAAATAGGTAAAAAATGTCGAAAGGTGGGGATGGTAACCCACAAATAACTGTAAAGGAGCCGTAAAAGTGGTAGATAGTTATAAAATTCTGTACAAGGGAGGCTCAGGAGAGCTGGTGGAGAAGAAGTCGCGCTTCATAGCGGACCTGTGCCCGGTATCCTCAGAGGAGGAGGCCCTGGATTTTATAGAGGAAATCAGAAAGAAATACTGGGATGCAAGGCACCACTGTTTTGCTTATATCATCGGGGACAGGGGGCAGACCGCCCGGTGCAGCGACGACGGGGAGCCGTCCCAGACAGCCGGAAAACCCATGATGGATGTGCTGGCAGGGGCGGAGCTCCACGATGTGTGTGCCGTTGTAACCCGGTACTTCGGAGGTACCCTGCTGGGCACAGGGGGACTGGTGCGGGCATATTCCGGGGCTGTCAAGGAAGGAATGAAAAACTGCGTTATCCTGGAGAAAAGACTGGCTGTCCGTCTGAACATCACCACGGATTATAACGGAGTGGGAAAGATTCAGTACATTGCGGCCCAGGGCGGGATCGACACCCTGGACACCCAGTATACGGATAAAGCCGTGTTCACCTTCCTGATTCCCATGGCAGAGGAGGGAAGATTCACGGCCCAGATTATAGAAGGGACCGCAGGAAAGGCTGTTATCCGGAGAGAGGGCGAGGTATACTACGGTCTTGGCGACAGCGGCCTGGTGGTGTTTTAAGAGGAATTGTGTTTAGTAAAAAACAGGAGGAATGTGATAATGGAGATGGAGATTAAAATGAAAAAGCTGGGATTTGGAACCATGAGGCTGCCCGTGTTAAATCAGGAGGATCCGGCGTCAGTGGACCTGGAGCAGGTCTGCAAGATGGTGGATACCTTTATGGAAAGGGGATTTACTTATTTTGACACTGCCTACATGTACCACAAATACGAGAGCGAGAGAGCGGTAAAAAAGGCCCTGGTGGATCGCTGGCCCAGAGACAGATATGTTTTGGCGGATAAGCTGCCCCTCAGCCACCTGAAAGAGGAGGCGGACATGGAGCGGTTTTTCCAGGAACAGCTTGAAAAGTGCGGTGTTTCCTATTTTGACTACTACATGCTCCACAATATGTCCAGGTCATATTATGAAACAGCTGAGCGTCTGGGGGCGTTTGCCTTTGTCCGCAGGAAAAAGGAGGAGGGAAAGGCCCGCAGAATCGGATTTTCCTTCCATGCGGATGCTGAGCTTCTGGAGGAGATTCTTTCAAAACACCCTGAGCTGGATTTTGTGCAGCTGCAGTTAAATTACATAGACTGGGACAGCCCCAATTTTCAAGCTTGGACGGGCACGGCCCCAATATCCAGTCCCGCCAGTGCTACGAGGTGTGCCGCAGATACGGGAAGGATGTCATTGTCATGGAGCCGGTCAAGGGCGGAACCCTGGCGGATGTGCCCCTGGAGGCCGAAAAGCTGATGGAGGCACATGCTCCCGGCATGACGCCTGCATCCTGGGCCGTCCGTTTTGCCGCCAGCCGCGAGGGCGTCATCATGGTGCTGTCAGGCATGTCTGATTACAGCCAGCTTCTGGACAACACAGCCTATATGCAGGACTTTGTTCCCCTGACCGAGGAGGAGGAAGGCATTGTGGCCAGAGCGGCAGAAATCATCCAGTCCGCCACAGCCATTGCCTGTACATCATGCCAGTACTGTGTGGAGGGATGTCCGAAGCAGATTCCCATACCAAAGTATTTCTCTCTTTACAACCAGTACAGCCTCTTTGGGGAAAAATCCAATTCCAGGGGCTACTACCAGAATTATGGGGGCAGATACGGGAAAGCCGGGGACTGCATCGGCTGCCGCAGATGTGAGGCCATATGCCCCCAGCATCTGCCCATTGTACAGCACATGAAGGAAATAGCAGAGGTGTTTGAGCCGGCCAAATAGGGCGCCGTGACAGGGAAAAACAGCGGGAATCAGCGGAAATGGTGTAAAATACCTTGCAATCTCAACACACCAATGCTATACTATAAAACCGTGGCTGTAGACGTATATAATAAGGAAGAGTAATCACTATGAAGATGAAAAGAGAAGATGTAAGAAATATCGCTATCATTGCCCATGTAGACCATGGTAAGACCACATTAGTAGACCAGCTATTGAGGCAGAGCGGCGTGTTCCGCGTAAACCAGGAGGTACAGGAGCGTGTTATGGACTCCAATGACCTGGAGCGTGAGAGAGGAATCACCATCCTGTCCAAGAACACGGCTGTATTTTATAAAGACACAAAAATTAACATCATCGACACACCAGGACACGCTGATTTCGGCGGCGAGGTGGAGCGTGTGCTCAAGATGGTGGACGGCGTTGTACTGGTAGTGGACGCCTATGAGGGCCCCATGCCCCAGACTAAGTTCGTGCTTCAGAAGGCGCTGGATCTGAACCTGTCCGTCATCGTATGCATCAACAAGATTGACAGGCCTGAGGCCAGACCAGGGGATGTCATAGACGAGACGCTGGAGCTTATGATGGACCTGGACGCAACGGATGAGCAGTTGGACTGCCCCTTTATCTACGCATCTGCCAGGGGCGGATTCGCAAAATACAAGATTGAGGATCCGGAAGCGGACATGAGTCCCCTGTTTGAAACCATTATAAACCATATCCCGGCACCGGAGGGAGATCCGGACGCGGAGACCCAGGTGCTCATAAGCACCATTGACTACAACGAGTTCGTTGGCCGTATCGGCATCGGACGTGTGGACAACGGGGGACTTAAGGTGAACCAGGAATGTGTTCTGGTAAACCATCATGAGCCGGATAAGTTTAAGAAAATCAAGATAGGAAAGCTCTATGAGTTTGACGGTCTTAAGAGAGTGGAGGTGCAGGAGGCGGGAATTGGTTCCATCGTTGCCATCTCCGGTATTGCGGATATCCATATCGGCGATACCATCTGTACCCCTAATAACCCGGAATCCATTCCGTTCCAGAAGATATCCGAACCCACCATTGCCATGTATTTTATGGTCAATGACAGCCCGCTGGCAGGCCAGGAAGGCAAATATATCACCTCCCGCCATCTGCGTGACCGCCTGTTCAGGGAGTTGAACACGGACGTGAGCCTGCGGGTGGAGGAGACAGATTCCGCGGACTGCTTCAAGGTGTCGGGCCGCGGTGAGCTTCACCTGTCGGTTCTGATTGAAAACATGCGCCGTGAGGGCTTTGAGTTTGCTGTCAGCAAGGCAGAGGTACTCTATAAGTACGATGAGAGAAACCGCAAGCTGGAGCCCATGGAGCTGGCCTATGTGGATGTGCCTGAGGAATACACAGGCGTTGTTATCCAGAAGCTGACCAGCCGTAAGGGCGCCCTTCAGGGCATGAGCCAGGCAGCAGGCGGTTATTCCAGGCTGGAATTTTCCATCCCCTCCAGAGGACTGATCGGTTACCGCGGCGACTTTATGACGGATACAAAGGGAAATGGTATCCTGAACACCATTTTTGACGGCTACTCAGAGTACAAGGGCGATCTGTTCTACCGCCAGACCGGCTCCCTCATTGCCTTTGAGGCGGGCGAGGCCATTACCTACGGCCTTTTCAATGCCCAGGAAAGAGGCACCCTGTTTATCGGACCGGGCGTCAAGGTGTATTCCGGCATGGTAGTGGGCCAGAGTCCTAAGGCAGAGGACATTGAAATCAATGTCTGCAAGACAAAGAAGCTGACCAACACCCGTTCCTCCAGCGCTGATGAGGCACTTAAGCTGACGCCGCCTAAAATCATGAGCCTGGAGCAGGCACTGGACTTCATTGATACGGATGAGCTTTTGGAGGTGACTCCGGAGAGCCTGCGCATCCGCAAAAAGATTCTGGATCCAACCCTGAGAAAAAGGGCCTCATTTAAGAATAAATAAACAAAAAACGACATTTTGTAAGCGAAATGGCGAATCCTGTCGAACGATTCTGGCGGGATTCGCCTTATTTTTTGTTCTATTATGGCATTTCCCCTCATAAACTATCAATGTGCCGTACAAAAGCAAGAGAATAAAAGGATGAAACAAGTAAAACGGCAGAATGAGAAATATTTTAGAAGCGAAGAGGAGATGTACTATGTCAGAAAAAATGATTGAAAACAACAGGGTAAGCGTTATCGGAGAAATCGTGTCGGGATTTACCTTCAGCCATGAAGTCTTCGGAGAAGGATTTTATATGGTGGATGTGGCTGTCAACAGACTCAGCGAGCAGGCGGACATCATTCCCCTGATGATATCCGAGCGCCTTATAGACGTACATAAAGACTATTCAGGCAGCACCGTGGAGTGCATAGGCCAGTTCCGCTCCTACAACCGGCATGAGGGAATCAAAAACCGGCTGATGCTGTCCATCTTTGTAAGGGAAATCCACTTTATCGAGGAATTCACGGATTATACCAAGACCAATCAGATATTCCTGGACGGTTATATCTGCAAGCCGCCAATATACAGAAAGACTCCTCTCGGACGGGAAATCGCAGATATTCTTCTGGCTGTGAACCGCCCCTACGGCAAATCCGATTACATACCCTGCATCAGCTGGGGACGCAACGCGCGTTTTGCTTCCAGCTTCGAGGTAGGCACCAGGGTAAGGGTTTGGGGCCGTGTGCAGAGCCGCGAGTACACCAAGAAGCTCAGTGAGACAGAGTGCGAGAAGCGCATTGCATATGAGGTCTCCATCAGCAAGCTGGAATGTGACGAGGCTTGAACAGAAGAAGCTTCAGACGCTGTCATCTAACGATTCCTTTTGAATATCTTTCGAAAAATGTAAGAAATATTTGCAATATTGGCTAAACTATGCTATTATGAGCAAGTCCAATTGTTCTTAAGAAAAAGCAAGTAAAGCATGAGGTGCAAGATGATGAAAGAGAGCATGATACAGGTTATCTGTGGACCGGGACGCGGTAAGACCACCAGTGCCATTGGAAGGGGATTAACCGCGCTGACCAAGGGAAAGTGTGTCTATATGGTACAGTTCCTTAAGGGCGCCCTGGATGTAGATAACATGGAAATCATACAGCGTCTGGAACCGGAATTTAAAATTTTTAGATTTGAGAAGACACCTGTTTTCTTTGACCGGCTGACGGAAGAGGAGAAGGCAGAGGCAAGAATCTGTATCCTGAACGGCCTGAATTTTGCCAGGAAGGTTCTGGTGACAGGGGAGTGTGATGTGCTTATCCTGGATGAGATTCTGGGAATCCTGGACGAGGGAGTGATATCAGGCGAGGAGCTGTGCGCCATCATAGCCCAGGCCAGGAACGCGCAGATACAGCTGATCCTCACAGGGACCATATATCCGGATTGCCTGAACGGCCATGTGGATGAGGTCACAAGGATTCAGACAAGATATGAGTGATTTCCTGTTGACAGACTGTTGGCAGGGTGATAATATAATACCAACAATCATAGAGTAGAGGTTGCGTTGATCATGAGTAGATAAGCCGGATGTGGCAGGCACAGGTGATGGCTTAGGGAAAGGGAGAAACGCCGAAGAGGAAGCGTTCCGTGTTCACGCCCCCTCTGGGCATATGGTTAAGAGCCGTATGACTGTCATCCGGGTGGATGGAGAGCTACCAAAGAACGTGGATTAGACACTGGAATCATACGTATATGGAAGGGCTGACATTTACCTCAGCCCTTTTTTGTTTCCAGGGAAAGTACGTCCGGGTTTCATTTTCTATGGGGAAAAGCACACTGTGATTGAATCAGGAAAAAAGGAGAGAATATAGTATGGCACTTTTTGAAGGAGCAGGTGTAGCACTGGTGACCCCGTTTAAGGAAAACGGTGAAGTGAATTACGAAAAACTGGAGGAGATCGTAGAAGAGCAGATTGCAGGAGGCACAGACGCCATCATTGCCTGCGGTACCACAGGCGAAGCCTCCACCATGACCCATGAAGAACATCTGGATGTGATTGAGTACATCTGCAGGGTGACAAAGAAACGGATTCCTGTGGTTGCAGGAACCGGCTCAAACTGTACGGAGACAGCTGTCTATCTCTCTGCAGAGGCAGAAAAAAGAGGGGCGGACGGGCTTCTTCTGGTGTCTCCATATTATAACAAGGCTACCCAGAAGGGACTTATGGCCCATTTTACGGCTGTTGCGGACGCTGTAAAGATTCCCGTTATCCTCTATAATATACCGGGCAGGACAGGCGTCACCATTAAGCCTGAGACCATTGCGGCCCTGTGCAGGGACGTGGATAATATTGTGGGTGTAAAGGAGGCCAGCGGCAACTTTTCAGCCATTGCCACTCTTATGAGCCTGTCTGACGGCAAGGTGGATTTGTACTCAGGCAACGATGACCAGATTGTGCCCCTTCTCTCCCTGGGAGGCAAGGGTGTTATCTCCGTGCTGTCCAATGTGGCTCCACGCCAGACCCACGACATCTGCGCTTCCTACTTTGCGGGGGATGTTAAGACCAGCGCCGCCCTTCAGTTAAAGGCCATTCCGCTGATTACAGAGCTTTTTAGCGAGGTAAACCCCATTCCTGTAAAGGCGGCTATGAACATGATGGGCAAGGGAGTGGGACCTCTGCGCATGCCTTTGACTGAGATGGAGCCCCAGAATCAGGAGAAGCTTAAGAAGGCCATGACAGCTTACGGCATCCTGTAGGGAAGATTCCGGGAAAGGACGGTATACCAATGGTAAAGATGATAATGCACGGCTGCTGCGGGGCCATGGGACATGTAATTACGGGACTGGCGGGAGAAGACGGGGAGATCCGGATTGTGGCAGGTATTGATGTACGGGAGGGAACGGATTTAGGATATCCCGTGTTCCCGTCCCTGGACCAGTGCAGTGTGGAGGCGGACGTGATTGTGGATTTTGCGTCTCCAAAGGCAGTGGACGGGCTTCTGGCTTACAGCTGCAAAAAGCAGGTTCCCGTGGTCCTCTGTACCACCGGGCTCTCCGGGGAGCAGCTTGCGGCAGTGGAAAAGGCCAGCCAGGTGACGGCAATCCTGCGTTCTGCCAACATGTCCCTGGGAGTAAACCTGCTGCTCAAACTGGTAAGTGACGCGGCAAGGGTACTGGCAGGATCCGGTTTTGACATGGAAATCGTGGAAAAGCACCACAACCAGAAAGTGGACGCGCCCAGCGGCACAGCCCTGGCTCTGGCAGATTCCATGAACCAGGCTATGGACGGGCAGTATGCCTATACCTGTGACAGGAGTACCAGACGGGAAAAGAGAAATCCCAAAGAAATCGGAATTTCGTCTGTCAGAGGCGGTTCCATCGTGGGCGAGCACGACGTAATATTTGCGGGCAGGGACGAGGTGGTCACCTTAAGCCACACCGCATATTCCAAGGCTATTTTCGCCAAAGGCGCCCTGGAGGCAGCCAAATTTCTGGCCGGTAAGAAGCCGGGCATGTACTCCATGACGGACGTGGTGGATTTATAACAGATTTTTCCAGAAAAGGCAGGAAGTTCCACCATAATCCATTCTCCTAACGCACATAATATAGGTAGAAAACGAAAGGAGAATGCTATTATGAAAAAAATCAGACCTGCAATTTTTGCAATGCTGCTGCTCATCATGGTTATGTCTGTTACGGCCTGCGGAAGCAATAACTCCAATACACAGTCCTCAACAGGTGCCAGCCAGAATTCATCCTCAGCAGCCACATCCACCAGTACCTCATCCCAGGAAACAACAGGGATGGAGACATCTTCCATGGAAACGGAAGGGGACGGCATCATTGACGGACTTATGAATGACGTGGAGAAGGGCGCAAATGACGTTAAGGACGGCGTGGATGATATTACAGGCGAATCCAACACGGTCAATGAGAGCGGCACCAACAATACAACAGAGGCCAGATAGTAAATTGCTGTCAAAGCCTGAATATGGACCCTTTCTATGCCAAGGACGGCTGGAGAGGGTCCATCTGCGTAAAAACCAGGAGATGGATCTTGAAGAGCACCCTGTAAAGTATTATAATCAGTTCATGGACAGACGGGGAAGGAGATTGATTGGAGTACATAAGCAGGCGTATGCGCCGCCTGAGAAAGATGCGCCGCAGGGCAGTAAGATTCTGGCGGGAGAGCTGCCCGTCTGTCAGGCGCAGAAAGCGTCTCATTAGAGGAGTCCTGTTCCTTCTGGCTGCCTGTACCATGGCCTGGGCTAAAACCGGCCGGGGCATGATATCCTGGGTCCGGGAGCAGATACCGTATATGGAACGGATTGAGGAGAGCGGTCCGGTCAGGGCTGCGGACCGGGATGGCATGACATCGGTGAAGCGGGGATTTACCATTCGTCTGGATGAAAAGAAAATCCACATATTCCAGGTGGAGGAAGGGTATGAGGACCGTGAGACAGCCATAGATTCAGGGAGTGATTAGCGGGACAGAGGACATTCATTAGGAATTTTAATGATTGCCATGCTTGTATTCAAGGACATTGTGTATTATAATTTCTTCTGAAATGGTATTCTTTTATAGCGTCAGCTTATAAATCTATATCGCAACCATACGAATATAAGAAAAGGACAGGTGGATACCCATGGAAAAGAAAGAGATGCTCTACGAAGGAAAGGCTAAGAAGGTTTACACAACGGAGGACCCGGACGTGTTAATCGTGTCCTACAAGGATGATGCAACCGCATTCAACGGTCTTAAAAAGGGAACCATTGTTGGAAAGGGCGCCATCAACAACCGTATGACCAACTTCATTTTCAAGAAGCTGGAGGAGAAGGGGGTACCTACCCACCTGGTAGAAGAATTAAATGACAGGGAAACCGCTGTGAAGAAAGTGGAGATTGTACCTTTGGAGGTAATTATCCGCAACTACTCTGCGGGCAGCTTTGCCAAGAAAATGGGAATGGAGGAAGGCATCAAGTTCAAATGCCCGACCCTGGAATTCAGCTATAAGAACGACGACCTGGGCGACCCGTTTATCAACAGCTATTACGCGCTGGCTCTGGGACTTGCCACCCAGGAGGAGATTGACGATATCACCGAATATGCGTTTAAAGTAAACGAAGTGCTGCAGGAATATTTTGGCGGACTGAACATTGACCTGATTGATTTCAAGATAGAGTTCGGCCGCTATCACGGCAAGGTTATCCTGGCTGACGAGATTTCTCCTGATACATGCCGTCTCTGGGATAAGGATACCCATGAGAAGCTGGACAAGGACAGATTCAGAAGAGACCTGGGCAATGTAGAGGATGCATACGAAGAAGTATTCCGCAGACTGGGTATCCAGTAAACCGGACCGGAAGGTTTGACGCGGACAAATTAAGATACAACGCCTGGGCATGATTACCCAGGCGTTCCCTTCTTTGAGAAGGGAAGCTATAATCAGCACCGCGTTGTTATCAGTACAGAGCGGTATGAAACTGGCAGCCTGACACACAGAAAGGACATGACTTCATGAATCAGAACCTGATGGATTTTGATATTGGGGCGGATAAACTGCGTGAGGAGTGCGGGGTTTTCGGGATGTATGATTTTGATGGGAACGATGTGGCCCGGACCATATACTATGGGCTTTTTGCCCTGCAGCACCGGGGACAGGAAAGCTGCGGTATAGCGGTGAGCGACACAGAAGGGCCCAAGGGGAAGGCGGCGGTCCATAAGGGGATGGGCCTTTGCAACGAGGTATTTACACCGGAGGTGCTGGAAGGATTAAGGGGCAATATAGGAGTAGGCCATGTGCGGTATTCCACGGCCGGCAGCAGCACAAGGGAAAATGCACAGCCGTTGGTGCTTAATTATGTAAAAGGAATCCTGGGGCTGGCCCACAACGGCAACCTGGTCAATGCGCCTGAGCTGCGCCATGAGCTGGAGTACACAGGGGCTATTTTCCAGACTACCATTGACTCGGAGGTTATTGCCTACCACATAGCCAGGGCCAGGATTCATACCCATAATGTGGAGAGCGCGGTGGCCGCAGCCATGAAGAAGCTTAAGGGAGCCTACTCCCTGGTAATAATGAGTCCCCGCAAGCTGATTGGAGCAAGGGATCCCATGGGGTTCAAGCCCCTGTGTATCGGCAAACGGGATAATGCCTACATCCTGGCATCAGAGACATGTGCCCTGGAGACCATTGGGGCTGAGTTTGTCCGGGATGTGGAGCCGGGGGAAATCGTGACCATCACGAAAGACGGCATTTCCTCCGATAAGGGGATGTGCCTGTCCGACCCTTCCGGAGAAGCCAGATGTATCTTTGAGTATATTTATTTTGCCAGACCGGACAGTGTTTTTGACGGAGTCAGCGTTTATAAGGCCAGGATTCAGGCCGGCCGGTTCCTGGCAGCGGATTCACCGGTGGAGGCAGACCTGGTGGTGGGAGTGCCTGAATCCGGCAACGCGGCGGCTCTGGGCTATGCCATGGAATCCGGGATTCCATACGGAACTGCTTTTGTGAAGAATTCCTATGTGGGAAGGACTTTTATCAAGCCAAAGCAGAGCAGCAGGGAGTCTGCTGTACGCATCAAACTCAATGTGCTGAAGGAGGCGGTGAGCGGAAAGAGAGTCATTATGATAGATGATTCCATTGTCCGTGGAACCACCAGCGCTCTGATTGTGAAGATGCTGCGGGATGCGGGTGCCAGGGAGGTCCATGTGAGGATCAGCGCTCCGCCGTTTTTACATCCCTGTTATTTTGGAACGGATATTCCGTCGGAGGACCAGCTCATTGCCCATGGAAGGACTGTGGATGAAGTGAGGCAAATCATTGGGGCGGACACCCTTTCCTTTTTAAGACAGGAGCGGCTTTCCCAGATGGCATCTGAAAGGCCTGTCTGCACCGCATGTTTTACAGGGGATTACCCTATGGAGCCGCCTTCCGGGGACATCCGGGGAAGTTATGAGAAATAGGCCCGGGCATTTAAAAAAGCAATTGTATATGATATGATAGAAAACATGAAATCAATGAATACGGAGGATATGACATGAGTGACCACGACAGATACGTAAGCCCTCTTTCCGAGCGCTATGCCAGCAGGGAGATGCAGTACATCTTCTCGCCTGATATGAAGTTTTGTACCTGGAGAAAGCTCTGGATTGCGCTGGCTGAGACAGAGAAGGAGCTGGGGCTTTCCATCACGGACGAGCAGATAGAGGAACTGAAGGCCCATTCAGAGGATATCAATTATGATGTGGCTAAGGCCAGGGAGAAGGAAGTCCGCCATGATGTCATGAGCCATGTCTATGCCTACGGTGTACAGTGCCCTAAGGCAAAGGGAATCATTCATCTGGGTGCTACCTCCTGTTACGTGGGAGATAATACGGATATTATCATCATGACTGAGGCCCTGAAGCTGGTGAGGAAGAAACTGCTCAACGTGCTGGCGGAGCTGTCCGGGTTCGCTGAAAAATACAAGGATCTGCCCACACTTGCGTTCACCCACTTCCAGCCGGCCCAGCCAACCACGGTTGGTAAACGCGCCACCCTGTGGATGATGGAGCTTAAGCTGGACCTGGATGACCTGGATTACCTTATCGGCTCCATGCGCCTTCTGGGTTCCAAGGGAACCACCGGCACCCAGGCCAGCTTCCTGGAGCTTTTTGACGGAGATCATGAGAAATGCCGCCGTCTGGATGCAAGGATTGCAGAGAAGATGGGATTTGAGGGCTGCTATCCTGTATCAGGCCAGACGTATTCACGGAAGGTGGACAGCCGTGTTATAAGTGTCCTGGCAGGGATTGCCCAGAGCGCCCACAAGTTTTCCAATGACATCCGTCTTCTCCAGCACCTGAAGGAAGTGGAGGAGCCCTTTGAGAAGAAGCAAATCGGTTCATCCGCCATGGCATATAAGAGGAATCCCATGCGCAGCGAGCGCATTGCCTCCCTGGCTAACTATGTGATGAGCGATATGATGAATCCCATGCTGGTGGCGTCCACCCAGTGGTTTGAGAGAACCCTGGACGACTCAGCCAACAAGAGACTTTCCGTACCGGAAGGTTTTCTGGCAGTGGACGGCATCCTGGACCTGTACCTGAACGTGGTGGACGGCCTGGTGGTATATCCCAAGGTCATTGAAAAGCACCTGATGGCAGAGCTTCCCTTTATGGCCACAGAGAATATTATGATGGACGCAGTAAAGGCAGGAGGCGACCGTCAGGAACTCCATGAGCGGATTCGCGAGCTGTCCATGGAGGCGGGAAGAAACGTGAAGGAAAAGGGCCTGGATAACAACCTCCTGGAGCTGATAGCAGCTGACCCTGCCTTCAATCTTTCCCTGGATGAACTGAAAAAGACCATGGATCCGTCCCGTTATGTGGGCCGTTCACCAAAGCAGGTGGAGGAATTTCTGGAAGAGGTTATTAAGCCGCTTCTTGAGGAGAATGAGGGAGAGCTTGGGTTGACAGCGCAGATTAATGTCTGATATATTAGGAACACTCTGTTCCCGCTTACATATGATGTATTAAAATCATAATAAGCGGGGTGAGGAAACGTGGCTCTAATAAATAAGCTTGATAATACTGCCAGCGTAACATATGGCGGTAATCCTATCAACAGCAATACTGTTTCAACGGTTTTGCTTCTCGCGCCAACGCTGCTTAAAGCGGTAGACAAGCTTACCGCCAGTATTGGCGATACCTTAACTTATACGGTTACAGTGACAAATGTGGGACTGAACGCTTTGACAAACTTGCCGTTCACGGATACAATTCCGGCGGGCGCCACCTTTGTGGCAGGTTCATTTACTGTGAATGGCGCTGCCAGTAATACGCTGACATACACTATTCCCAATATAGCATCCCTTGGAACAGCCAGTATCCAGTTTCAAGTTAAGGTTGTGGGAGGTACCACCTGATAGTTATCAGATACTTTATTATATTGATTTGGATGATTTTCTCTGCGCATATCACCGGCCTGTTATGTTCCTGGTCTGCCTTTTCGGGTACGGGAGCAGATGTTTCGTAAAATGGTCCGGCCGTGATGTATTCAGTGATTGGGTATACGTAAGTTCATATAGTATGTTTGACTGCTCTCCATAGATACTGCATCTGTGGGGAGCAAATTTGTTTTAGGGGTTGCCGGCGCTGTTTCGGATTCACATTTCTTCTGTTTTGTGCTATGATATCCATAATAATTAATTCTGAATATATTATCTTTCGATAAGGAGTACTTATGGATGAATGTGAACTTTGAATACTATAAAGTATTTTACCATGTGTGCGCCCACGGCAGTCTTACAGCTGCCGCCCAGGAGCTGTGTATCTCCCAGCCGGCTGTAAGCCAGGCTGTGCGGCAGTTGGAAAAGGAAGCCGGGACAA
>OCAE01000461.1_pt1 | contig 26616 bp, 22 predicted proteins | sample 1495581 | NCBI WGS metagenome assembly OCAE01 (sample SAMEA2580278, study PRJEB22360) | human gut metagenome | biome: human gut; feature: human-associated habitat; material: faeces | place: Denmark | collected 2008/2010 | reverse complement strand
CGCTGATAATCAGCGGTTTTTTCGCACCACTGAGTGCCTGTGCAATCATTTCTGCCTGCACTTTCACATCTGCCGGTAAATCCGCCACCGCCGGAGCCGTGTTATCAATGATATTGGCAACGGCAAAGCCCAGACGCGCCTGATCATCCACCGGGGCGTTGTAATGCAGTGCCGCCACATCTGCCAGACGGGTGGTATCCACCGCCGTGACAAACAGCGGGTATTTCGCACGCTGGCCGATATTCTGGATAGCGGCAATCTGCCAGTCCGCCACTTTCTGTGCAGCGGCCATTTCACGGGCTTTGCCCTTCACGGCCTGACGGACAGAGAGTGCCACGCGGGCAGCGGTTTGGGTCAGATCTTCCCCCAGCACCAGCACCGCATCATAGTTTTCCATCTCACGCAGTGACGGCGTATAGATTCCGCCCTGCTGTAAAATTTCCAGCATCATTTCCAGACGGTGCTGTTCACCGGCTGACAGGCCGCTGAAGAAGTTTTCCGCCCCGACCAGTTCACGCAGTGCAAAGTTGCTTTCCACACTGGCACGCGGCGAACCGATACCGATGGTGCGTTTCGCGTGATACAGCATATCTGCCGCCGCACGTTCCGCCTGCTCTGCATTGATGGTGATCCAGTCATCACCACGGCGCTGCTGCGGCTGACGCGGACGGTCATCACGGTTGACATAACCGTAACCAAAGCGCCCTTTGTCGCACAGGAAGTAGTGGTTGATGGTGCCGTTATAACGGTTTTCGATACGGCGCAGTTCGCCGTAACGCTCGCCCGGGCTGATGTTACAGCCGACGCTGCACTGCTGGCAGACGCTCGGTGCAAACTGCATATCCCATTTGCGGTTATAACGTTCAGAGTGGGTTTTATCGGTAAAGACCCCGGTCGGACAAATTTCGACCAGGTTACCGGAGAATTCACTTTCCAGCGTGCCGCTTTCCGGACGCCCGAAGTACACGTTGTCGTGTGCGCCGTAAACCCCGAAATCCGTACCGTCCGCATAATCTTTGTAGTAACGGACACAACGGTAACAGGCGATACAACGGTTCATTTCATGTGCAACAAACGGCCCCAGCTCCTGATTCTGATGGGTACGTTTTGTGAAGCGGTATTTGCGCACGGAATGCCCGGTCATGACGGTCATATCCTGAAGATGGCAGTTACCGCCCTCTTCACAGACAGGACAATCGTGCGGGTGGTTGGTCATCAGCCACTCCACCACACTTTCCCGGAACTGTTTGGCTTCTTCATCATCAATTGAGATAAAGGTGCCGTCCTGTGCCGGTGTCATACATGACATTACCAGACGACCACGGGTGTCATCGGCATTCTGATATTGCTTTACCGCACACTGGCGGCAAGCGCCGACGCTTCCCAGCGCCGGATGCCAGCAAAAATACGGAATATCAAGTCCGAGCGAAAGACAGGCGTGCAGCAGGTTATCCGCGCCATCGACTTCATATTCTTTGCCGTCTACATGTATTGTAGCCATAGTCAGCATGCTTCCAAAAGGCCTGCTATGCAGGCGTTAAACGAAAATCCGTAAGGGATCACCAGCGCTGCTTCAGCAGGTTCGGCTGGATCCCGGCAATGGTCTGCACGTTGCCGTAAACCGGCTGTACGATCCCCGCTTCAAATTCATCACGGAAATATTTGATCGCACTCTGTAACGGCTCTACCGCGCCCGGCGCGTGTGCGCAGAAGGTTTTACCCGGTCCCAGGAAACGACATAATTGCTCTAATGTCTCAATGTCTCCCGGCTGGCCTTCCCCTTTTTCTATTGCGCGCAGAATTTTCACGCTCCACGGCAATCCGTCACGGCACGGTGTACACCAGCCGCAGGATTCGCGGGCAAAAAATTCTTCGAGGTTACGGGTCAGTGACACCATGTTGATTTCATTATCCACCGCCATTGCCAGCGCCGTTCCCAGACGGCTGCCTGCTTTGCCGATATGCTCAAAATCCATCGGTAAATCAAGGTGATCCTGTGTCAGGAAATCGGTTCCTGCACCGCCCGGCTGCCAGGCTTTTAAGGTCAGTCCGTCGCGCATGCCCCCGGCGTAATCTTCGAGGATTTCACGGGCTGTGGTGCCGAACGGCAGTTCCCAGACACCCGGATTTTTCACGCGGCCGGAAAAGCCCATCAGTTTGGTCCCGGCATCGGTACTTTTGCCTTCACTCAGACCGATGTACCACTCTTTGCCGTGTGCCAGAATCGCCGGTACGTTACACAGGGTTTCGACGTTGTTGACACAGGTCGGTTTTCCCCACACCCCGGAACTGGCCGGGAACGGCGGTTTGGAGCGCGGATTGGCGCGGCGGCCTTCCAGGGAGTTAATCAGCGCAGTTTCTTCCCCGCAGATATAACGCCCGGCACCGGTGTGCACAAACAGCTCGAAATCAAACCCGCTGCCGAGGATATTTTTCCCCAGCAGACCAGCGGCTTTCGCTTCTTCAATGGCATGACGCAGGTGTTTCGCTGCCTCAATGTACTCACCGCGCAGGAAGATATAGCCCCGGTATGCTTTCAGGGCAAAAGCGCTGATCAGCATCCCTTCCACCAGCAGGTGCGGCAGTTGTTCCATCAGGAGCCGGTCTTTGTAAGTCCCCGGTTCCATTTCATCGGCGTTACACAGCAGGTAACGGATATTCATGCTCTCGTCTTTCGGCATCAGGCTCCACTTCAGACCCGTGGAGAACCCCGCACCGCCGCGGCCCTTCAGACCCGCGTCTTTGACAAGATTGGTGATTTCATCCGGTGCCATGCCTTTCAGGGCGCGTTCCGCCCCCGCATAACCGTTTTTGCTGCGGTATTCATCCAGCCACACCGGCTGATGGTCGTCGCGCAACCGCCAGGTGAGAGGATGGGTTTCCGCAGTACGGCAAACCGTTTTCACTGTCATGGATACTGCTCCAGTAACGTTTCAATGGCTTCAGGCGTCACGTGACTGTGGGTATCTTCATCAACCATCATGGTCGGCCCTTTGTCACAGTTCCCGAGGCAGCAGGTCGGCAGCAGCGTAAAGCGGCCGTCGGCGGTGGTCTGTCCCGGCTGAATATTCAGTTTGCGCTCAAGTGCGGCCTTGATCCCCTGGTAACCGGTGATGTGGCACACCACGCTGTCACAGTAACGGATCACATGGCGGCCGACCGGCTGGCGGTAGATCTGGCTGTAGAATGTCGCCACACCTTCCACGTCACTCGCCGGGATGCCCAGCACATCGCTGATGGCGTAAATCGCGCCGTCTTCCACCCAGCCACGGTGCTTCTGCACAATTTTCAGCGCTTCGATAGAGGCGGCACGCGGATCTTCGTAATGGTGTTTTTCCGCTTCGATTTCGGCGCGCTCTTCGTCACTCAGCACAAAATCAGGTTGTTTTCCGGCTGGCTGCGCCGCATTCACTGCGCCTTGCAGTGTTTTTTTTGCTTCAGGGTTCAGTTCTTGCATAATCAGCGATCCACATCCGACATAACGAAATCGATACTTCCGAGGTACACAATCAGGTCAGAGACCAGGCTGCCGCTGATCACCGACGGGATCTGCTGCAGATGGGCATAACTTGGTGTACGGATTCGGGTACGGTAACTCATGGTGCTGCCGTCACTGGTCAGGTAGTAACTGTTAATCCCTTTCGTGGCCTCAATCATCTGGAACGATTCCTGAGCCGGCATCACCGGACCCCATGACACCTGGAGAAAGTGGTTAATCATGGTTTCAATGTGCTGTAGCGTGCGCTCTTTCGGCGGCGGCGTGGTCAGCGGGTGATCCGCTTTGAACGGCCCTTCCGGCATGTTTTTCAGGCACTGTTCCAGAATGCGCAGACTCTGGCGTACTTCTTCCACTTTCAGCATCACGCGGTCGTAGCAGTCACCGTTGGCAGCAACAGGCACTTCAAAATCGAAATTCTCATAACCGGAATACGGACGCCATTTACGCACGTCGAAATCAATCCCGGTGGCACGCAGACCGGCACCGGTCACACCCCAGTCAAGGGCTTCTTTCGCGTTGTAAGCGGCTACGCCGACAGAACGGCCTTTGAGGATGGAGTTTTTCAGTGCGGCAGTGACATAGGATTCCAGGCGTTTCGGCATCCAGTTGAGGAAATCACGCAGCAGGCGATCCCAGCCTTTCGGCAGATCGTGCGCCACACCGCCGATACGGAACCAGGCCGGATGCATACGGAAACCGGTAATGGCTTCCACCACATCATAAATTTTCTGGCGGTCGGTAAAGGCAAAGAAGACCGGCGTCATCGCCCCGGTATCCTGAATGAAGGTACTGATATACAGCAGGTGACTGTTAATACGGAACAGTTCTGACAGCATCACGCGGATCACATCCACACGTGCCGGAACTTCGATGCCCGCCAGTTTTTCCACCGCCAGCACATACGGCATTTCGTTGACGCAGCCGCCAAGGTATTCGATGCGATCGGTGTACGGAATATAGCTGTGCCATGACTGACGCTCACCCATTTTTTCCGCGCCACGGTGGTGGTAACCGATATCCGGCACACAATCGACAATCTCTTCACCGTCGAGCTGAAGGATGATACGGAACGCACCGTGAGAAGACGGGTGATTCGGGCCGAGGTTCAGGAACATAAAGTCCTCGTTCTCGTTGCCGCGCTTCATGCCCCACTCTTCCGGTTTGAAGGTCAGCGCCTCCATTTCCAGATCTTCTTTCTGTTTGGTCAGGACAAACGGATCAAATTCCGTTGCCCGCGCCGGGTAATCTTTACGCAGCGGATGCCCTTCCCAGGTCGGCGGCATCATAATACGGCGCAGATTCGGGTGTCCGTCGATAATGATACCGAACATTTCCCAGGTTTCACGCTCATACCAGTTCGCATTCGGGAATGCGGAAATCACCGTCGGCACATGCAGGTCGTTTTCACTCAGCGCCACTTTGAGCATGATATCGCGGTTACGCTCAATGGAAATCAGGTGATAAAACACGGAATAGTCCGCTGCCGGCAGACCTTCGCGGTGGGTGCGCTGACGCTCATCCGTCCCGTGCAGGTCAAACAGCATCACATACGGTTTCGGCAGCGATTTAAGATAAAACAGCACTTCCAGAAGCTGCTCACGCTTCACCCAGACGACCGGCATCCCGGTGCGTGTCGGCTGAACCGTAAATGCGTCAGGACCGAACTTACGGCGCAGTTCCTCAATGACCGGATCATCCAGGTAATCATGAGTCTGCCACGCGGGACGCTGTGCGGTCTGCGTATTACTTTCTGTCATCATTCTTCACCACAACAGTTGTTCAGGGTTCAATGGACGCAACACATTGCAAATATTGCGCCCGGTGGCCCGAAAGCCTTAAATTTCGTCCGGGGAGCGCAGGTTTGTCACCGCAATCCGTTCACCGCGTTTTCGTTCTTTTTCTGACTGCATATTGGCGCGGTAAACGCCCTGATCACCGACCACCCACGACAGCGGGCGGCGCTCTTTTCCGATAGATTCCTGTAACAGCATCAGTGCCTGCATATAGGCTTCAGGACGCGGCGGGCAGCCCGGGATATACACATCCACCGGAATAAATTTATCCACACCCTGCACGACAGAGTAAATGTCATACATACCGCCGGAGTTGGCACAGGAGCCCATGGAGATAACCCATTTCGGTTCCAGCATCTGGTCATACAGACGCTGAATTACCGGGGCCATTTTGGTAAAGCAGGTTCCGGCCACAACCATAAAGTCCGCCTGACGCGGGGAGGCACGCAGCACTTCCGCACCAAAACGGGCAACGTCGTGCACCGCCGTAAAGGAGGTCACCATCTCTACATAACAGCAGGAAAGACCGAAGTTATACGGCCACAGGGAGTTTTTACGGCCCCAGTTAACCATATCGTGTAATGCATGTTCGAGTTTCCCCATATACACGCTGCGGTGAACGTGCTGCTCAAGCGGGTCACTGACAACCTCTTGTTTTTGCAGGGGATAACGGTCATTCTCACCGTTTGGATCGATGCGGGTGAGCGTATAATCCATCTTGTGCCTCACTATTGACTACGGTTGATTGTTATTGATTTTGTTCACAACGCTCGGGTGTTTCACCTCGCGGCGTGAACGTGCAGGCGTCCAGTCCAGCGCGCCGATACGTGCCAGATAGAAAAGCCCTGCCAATAACACCAGAATAAAGATCGCGGCTTCGGTGAACCCTATCCAGCCCGATTCTCTGACCGAAACAGACCAGGCGAAAAGGTATAAGGCTTCAACATCGAAAATCACGAAAAACATGGCAACCAGGTAGAACTTTGCAGACATCCGCAGGCGTGCGCTGCCGACCGAGTCAATACCTGATTCGTAAGGGAGATGTTTGGCACGTGCTTTTGCACGGCCCCCGAGATAACGGGCGCCCAGCAACATAAATGCACATAACCCGAGAGCACCTAAAAGGTAGATGGCAAATGCCCAGTTATGGGCCAGAACTTCAGTGGCTGTTGACATACTCATTGCTTACTCATTAAAGGTGGTGTTGCCTGCCGTACCTGCATACAGCACCACAGCGACACACGAGAGGAACAACTCAGTGGCGGATACAACACTTATCGTGATGAGAAAGCCGGTAACCCGGTTTGTTCCCCGCCTTCCCAATTTTGTTACAAACAATCAACTCAATATTAACCCGTTGTGCGACTTTATCGCTAAAACGAGTCAGTAAGTAACCAAATTGAAAATTAACTTTATTATATTAACGGATAGATCGCTTTTACTAACCCATTATCTCAGGAAAAACCTGTCTTTCCATCGGTAAATAGGGTCAATATTTTTGATCTCAGTCACAGTTTGACTGAAAATTATTTAACAAATGATTAATTCATCATCATTTCTTAAAACCTGAGAAAGTCAGTCAGGTTTTTAACAAAGTTTTATTGCAATGTAATGAGCACGGTTAATTTTGGCAATCACAGAACATGTGTTTTGTTAACATTGTAACAAACAAGTAAACAAAACTGCGATATGACGCTTAAAACGACATCAAAAACCGGAACACGGCGTGATGCTGTTAACATTTATATGATATTTCCGTACCGGCGGAGAGGATACAAAAAAGCCGGGGGAATTTATCCCCCGGCTGTGTGTCTGATTGTCACAAAGTATGTCGGTTCTGTATCAGAGTATAACGGCTTACTCTGCGGCTTTGTCATCATCTGCCGGTGTTACAGTATACGGCGTCTTTTTGTTTTCAATCGCCTGGTAGACCGTCAGCACTGACTCGCTCTGCTCGTCAATGTTACGGTATAACCAGTACTGAATTTCCGGCAGACGCGGCACCCCTTCGCTGACACTCAGAATGCGCAGGTCAGCATTCTGCATTTCCAGCGGACGGGCGGTGATCCCGACCTCGGCATTCACCGCCGCACGGACAGCAGAGAGTGATGCGGCCTCATAGGCAATCCGCCACGGAACGCCTGCCTCATCCAGGGTTTCCGCCGCCAGATGGCGGAACGGGTTGGTTTCGTCCATCACCACCAGCGGAATCGGCTCATTCGGCTGTAACTGGAAATCCGGCGCACAATGCCACAGCACAGGAGCGGTACGCAGGGCGGTACGCGGGTGATGGGCAATACGCGCGGTGGTCAGTGCCAGGTCTATTTCATGGTTATCCAGCATACCTTCAATGTACTGGCTGCGTTTGATGCGGACATCAACGGCCATACGCGGGTATACCGACGCAATACGGTTGAGTAAGAAAGGCAGCAGTGAGTCAACGGAATCATCGGATGCACCGATGCGTAACTCCCCTTCTGCATCGTTATAAGCCAGTGATGCGGTAGCATCATCATTTGCCCGCAGGATCTGACGGGCGTAACCTAACAGTTGTAACCCATGGTCGGTCAGTAATTTGTTACGGCCATGACGCGCAAACAATTCGCGCCCGACAAGCTGCTCGAGACGCTGCATTTGCTGACTGACGGCAGACTGAGTACGGCATACTGCCGCAGCTGCCGCCGCGAAGGTATTCAGATCCGCGACTGCCACAAACGTCCGCAGCAGATCGAGATCCAGATTTAGCACTGGACGGTTTGAATTTATCATTGTTTTTTCTTCACTAATTTTGATTTTTAATAACTACCTGGTGTTTATTGGCGTGAAAAATGGCATCGCCAACGAAGACATTACCCTATACAACAGGGTAGAGTAAAACATAACTAACACTAACAAAAATACGTAACAGTGAGTAACTCCATTATGTAATGCTGCATACTAAAACAGCAGGCCTGCTATACAAACACACAAATTTTACGTATCTTGCCGCACTGTTTTCCGGATATTACGGAATGATACAGATTGTAAATTAACGAAAATGCATGCTGTGAATACGTCCTGCTGCAAGATAAACCTGATTATTTTGCAACTTTAAGGTTAAATACTCTGAAAATCACATTATGCCGTAAATTTTTATTAGTTATACTACTAATAATTACCAACTTCAGGGTTTAATATATAAGAAAAGATTATACAATTTCAACAACTGCTTGCTATTTAGTAAAAACACAGTATTACTTTACCAATTATGATCTTCCGATAGATAACTTTACAAAATTCAGCACACCTCCCCCTTGTCAGTCATAAGTTCCGGATTAAACACAACATTAAGCATGATAGTCCGGCATATCCATGATAAACCGGCACTCCTGATCCTTTCTAAAACAAATCCTGTTGTTTTTAACCAAAAGACGTTTACTGTCTTCAAAACCCCGGACGGTAAGAGTAGAGTGGGTTATAACGGGTTTTACCTGATAAAGTATAAGATTAACGCGCTAAGGTCCTGAACAGATGAATATAATAAAGAAATCCGGCAAACTCGATAATGTCTGTTACGACATTCGCGGGCCGGTACTCAAAGAGGCTAAACGTCTCGAAGAGGAAGGCCAGAAAGTTCTCAAACTGAATATCGGTAACCCGGCGCCGTTTGGTTTTGATGCCCCGGACGAAATTCTGGTTGATGTTATCCGTAATTTACCAAGCTCCCAGGGTTACAGCGATTCAAAAGGTCTCTATTCCGCCCGTAAAGCCATTGTCCAGTTCTACCAGGAACGCGGCATGCGCGATATGACGGTGGAAGATGTCTATATCGGTAACGGGGTGTCTGAACTGATTGTGCAGTCCATGCAGGCGTTGCTGAACAACGGTGATGAAATGCTGGTACCAGCACCGGATTATCCGTTATGGACCGGTGCAGTCTCCCTCTCCGGCGGTACTGCCGTCCACTATATGTGTGACGAAGAACAGGGCTGGATGCCGGATATTGAAGACATCAAAAAGAAAATCACCCCGCGTACCCGCGGTATCGTGGTGATTAACCCGAACAACCCGACAGGCGCTGTTTACAGTAAAGATCTGTTACAGGAAATTGTCGAACTCGCCCGTCAGAATGACCTGATCATTTTTGCTGACGAAATCTACGACAAAATTCTGTACGACGATGCTGTCCACCACTCTATCGCCGCGATGGCACCGGATCTGCTGACCGTGACCTTCAACGGCCTGTCAAAAACCTACCGTATCGCCGGTTTCCGTCAGGGCTGGATGGTTCTGAACGGGCCGAAGAAACATGCCAAAGGCTATATCGAAGGGCTGGAAATGCTCGCGTCCATGCGTCTGTGTGCAAACGTGCCGATGCAGCATGCTATCCAGACCGCTATCGGCGGGTATCAGAGTATTAATGAGTTTATTCATCCCGGCGGCCGCCTGTATGAACAGCGCAACAAAGCCTGGGAACTGATTAACCAGATACCGGGCTGCTCCTGTGTCAAACCGATGGGCGCACTCTATATGTTCCCGAAATTTGATGCCAAACGTTTCAATATTCACGATGACCAGAAAATGATCCTCGACCTGCTGTTACAGGAAAAAGTACTGCTGGTACAGGGTACTGCCTTTAACTGGCCGGAACCGAACCACTTCCGTATCGTGACACTGCCGCGTGAGGACGAGCTGGAGATAGCGATTAACCGCTTCGGGCGCTTCCTCTCCCATTATCGCCAGTAATCGTTACAGCTGTCAGCGGCTTCCCCCGGGAAGCCGTTTTTATTTACATCCCCCCGGAATACCACAGAATATCCGCTCTTATTATGGGGTTGTTGCAAATGATGAATCAGTCGATAGCCGTATTGCGGAATTAAAGGTCAGGGACAGATAATAGCATCAATCACTTCATGCTGGTTCCGGGAGACCCTCCTGCGGACTGGTTGTTTTATGTATTCCGGCAATACCGATCAAATACACGGTTCCGGGAGTGCTATCAGCGGGGTTTATCATGCGGATTCCATCAACAGCAGAGACGTCAGCACTGAGTTATTTTACAGAGATCCCTTATAGTGAAACAGTCCCTCTCCTGCCACACGATCATGAGCGGTTTGCTGACGTCATCAGCGACCCGGAAAGCGCAGGCTTTTGTTCATGGCTGCATTCATTCATCAACAGGCTCCTGGGTATTTTTGGTGAAAAGCTGTCTCCGGGTCAATTAAATCGGAGCCTGGATAGCATTTTTTCAGAAGATAAGGGGTGGCGGAAAAACGGAAGCTTCAATGCGGGGGGAGCAGAACAGACTGTCTTCAGAGTAAAAGAATCTGCCGGGATTGCCTATATCGTTTGTGCCACCACACATGACCTGCCGGAGTCTGATTCTGTCGCCGCACATATGGCGGGAGGCCGATCCCTTCTCCAGACATTTACAGCGTTAGCTGACGCGTATCCGCAAGGTCCGGCAAAGGCGCTGATTCCTGTCGCTCAGAGCAATACTTATGGTCTATTTGGCCCGCGCGGACATTTTACCTTATTAGAAGCAGACATCGATAATGGCATTATACAAAGCGCCGTTCTTCATGATCCTAAAGGTGGCTTTGTTGATATGTTCTATGGCGGTGCGGGACGTTTAACAGCGATCTTGCGGAAGGAAGATTTAATCGGAGATGATTTTTCTGTGACTGTCGAGCATCGCGGGGATCAATCCCTGTTAAACGGGAATGATTGTGGTCGTTTTGCAGCTTACTATGCTGCTAAAATTACGGCTGAAGGCGGTCTGGATTGTGCTGACAAAAAAGGCGCGGTTGCTTTTTTTGCAGCGCATTTTTGAGGATTCGGGCCTGTCCGTCATTCGGGCTGCTTCCTCCCGGCAACCCGATGAAACCTATGTCAAAGGAGCTTGTTGCGACAAGCCCCTTATTATCAACAAATTGCTGCCAGGAATGTTGTCTATGAGTTACTTTTTTGCCCACCTTTCCCGTCTGAAACTGATCACCCGCTGGCCGCTGATGCGCAATGTGATTCAGGAAAACGTCTCTGAACACAGCCTTCAGGTGGCGTTTGTGGCGCATGCGCTGGCTGTGATTAAAAACCGCAAATTCGGCGGCACACTCAATCCGGAAAAAATTGCCCTGCTGGCGATGTACCATGACGCCAGTGAAGTGATCACCGGTGACCTGCCGACACCTATCAAGTATTACAATCCGCAGATAGCTCATGAGTACAAAAAAATCGAGCGCATGGCGCAAAAGAAACTGATTGCCATGATCCCTGAAGAGTTACAGGCGGATTTTGCTCCGCTGATTGATGAAGACGCCCATTCGCCGGAAGATGCGGCAATCGTCAAACAGGCCGATGCCCTGTGTGCCTATCTCAAGTGTCTGGAAGAAATTGGTGCGGGTAATACCGAGTTCCATCTGGCAAAAGCACGGCTGGAAAAAACCCTCGAAGAACGCCGCAGCCCGGAAATGGACTATTTCCGCGACGTGTTTATTCCCGGATTCAGTCTGTCACTGGATGAAATCAGCCAGTAACCGGGCAACTGCGTTTTCATCAGGGCACGCCGTCAGAACGGGAAGAGTAACGGGATCACCGCAATACTGATTGCCATGACCACCAGCGTAAAGGGCACACCGATTTTGACGAAATCCCCGAAGGTGTAATTTCCCGGGCCGAGTACCAGGGTATTTACCGGGGATGAAACCGGTGTCATAAAAGCAGCGGATGCCGCCACCCCCACCACCATCGCAAACGGCAGCGGTGAGACCTGCATTTCATGTGCTGCCTGGATGGCAATCGGTGCCATCAGCACCGCTGTCGCGGTATTCGAGATAAACAACCCGATAGTCGCACACAGCACAAACAACGCTGTCAGCATCACATGCGGCCCCAGATCACCGGCAACATCCATCAGCCCGCTGACAATCAGCGTGATCCCGCCGGTTTTCTGTAATGCCAGGGCAAACGGCATCATCCCGACAATCAGAATGATGCTCGGCCAGTGGATTGACCGGTAAGCACTTTCCATATCGATGCAGCGGAATTTTCCCATCAGCAGACAGGCAATCAGTGCCGCGATAAAATTCGGGATTTCGTTGGTAACCATCATCGCCACCATCAGCGCCAGACAAAACAGCGCATGCGGCGCCTGAGATGCCGCCGGCACCACCGCCTCTGCTTCCGCCGCCAGATTGAGTACAATAAAGTGACGCCGTTTGGTCGCCAGCACGCGGATAATTTTCCAGTCCCCGACCACCAGCAGAATATCCCCGAGTTGCAGCGGCTCATCGACAATATTACCGTCAAGAGCGGCCCCGCCCCGGCGCAGACCCAGCACATTCAGCCCGTAACGGGTACGGAAACCGATATCCCTCAGACTTTTACCGATAAGCTCACTTTCCGGGTTCAGGGAGACTTCCGCCATTCCTACGTTACGGGAGTGTTCGGAAAAATATTCGCCGCGCAGGATCATCGGTTCCAGCATCTGCTCGGCACAAAACTCGCGTAAATCCATATCGCTGGCAGACATATCAATCAGCAGCACATCACGGTCACGCAGTTCCATACCGCCGGTCGCACCAACCATTACCCGCCGGAAACGCCGCCAGCGCTCAATCCCCACCACATTGGCACCATAACGGGTGCGCAGATGCAGTTCATCCAGCGTTTTGCCGATCAGCGGTGAGCCGTTACGCACAGCAAGACGCCGCGCACGGCCGCTCAGTTTGTAGTCGCGGATAAGATCACGAAAGGTGCGCTGTACATTATCCCCTGCTTTTTCCGGTTGTTTGCTGTATGGAACTGCCCCAGCCAGTGGCGGGCAATCAGCATATAGCCGACACCGGCCAGCAGGATCAGTAATCCGATTGGGGTAACCGAGAAGAAATGAAAGCCTTTGATGCCTTCCATTTCCAGGACACTGTTCACCACCATGTTCGGCGGTGTTGCCACCAGCGTCATCATGCCGCTGATAAGCCCGGCGAAGCCGAGCGGCATCATCAGCCGCGAAGGGGAGATTTTCATACGTGCGGAGACACTGAGCACGACAGGGATAAAAATGGCCACCACGCCGGTCGAACTCATAAACGCGCCGAGCCCGGCAACACTGACCATCAGGAATACCAGCAGACGGGTTTCGCCGGAACCGGCTACCCGCACCAGCCAGTCCCCCATCTGATAGGCAACCCCGGTACGCACCAGCCCTTCCCCGATCACAAACAGGGCGGCAATCAGCAGAATATTGGGATCACTGAACCCGGCAACAGCTTCATTAACGGTCAGCGTGCCGCTCAGTACAAAGGCGGTGATCACCAGCAACGCCACAACATCCATCCGGACTTTGTTGGTGGTAAATAAAACAATGGCGATAAACAGCAGGGTCAGCACCCACACGAGTTCCGTATTCACCAACGTCCTCTTTCGTCAATGCCCGGACAGCGAACATCCTGTCTCATCGTTTTTGTTAACTCACAGCCCGTTTTCCCTTATCGTCTGACCGGTGCTGTGCCGCGGTGTTCCGGCTGTCAGCCGGGACGGCGGGTCAGTGTTACCGTACCGTCCGCCGCTTTCTGAATCTCTATTTCTGTCAGTGAATCTACCCGCATGGCCAGTTCATCCGTGCGCGGTGTTCCGGCCGGAACATGCACGGCAATCACCTGACAACCGGCATCCAGCCCGGAAAGCAGACCGGCGGTGGCATCCTCAAACACAAAACAATCGCAGGGAGCCAGTCCCAGCTTTTCCGCACCCAGCAGATAGGGCTGCGGGTCGGGTTTGCCGCGGGTGATAGTATCCGCCGTCACCCAGGCATCCGGCTCCGGCAGATTTGCCGCACGGTGACGCGGACGGGCTATCGCCACAGAACCGGAGGTGACTATCGCCCACGGAATTTCAAGAGAAACCAGACGCGCCAGCAGTGCCTGCGCACCGGGCAGATCAGTCACCTCGTCACTCTCCCTGATCTCCTGCTCTGTCACCCACGCCAGCTGCGCGGCGATTTCAGTTTCATCCGCATCCGGCAGAAAATGGCGGATGGACTCAACCGCCGGTTTGCCGTGAATAAAATGTTTTACTTCATCCTCATCCGCCCCGATACGGCGGGCAAACGACAGCCAGGCACGCTCCACCACATGCAGAGAATCAGCCAGTGTGCCGTCCAGATCAAACAAAAAGCCTTTTGCAGTCAGTGTCATGCGTGCCTCGCCGTTGCGGATACCGGAATATTATGCGTTAAGGATCTGATTAATTTCCACTTCACTCAGATGGTACTGGCGCGGACAGTTATGCCATGCACCGAGCATACGGACATATTTATCCCACATCGGTGTCTGCGAGTTAAACCCGTGGCTGCCGCTGTCAAAGTGGGTATAACGCCCTTCTGTATTTACCAGAAAACGCACATAACTTAAATAACGTGCTTCGGTCGCCGCATCAAAACCTAAGAAGTGGATACGGCGCGCGTCGATATCTTTTGCTTCTTTCAGATTATCGAAGGAGATACGCAGTGCGTGGTACATTTCCATCATATCAATCACACGGCGGCAGATTTCTTCCGGCAGCTCGCCGAAATCGCGATCCAGTTCGCGCATCTGCAGCCCGAAGCCGCGCTCAATAATGGTTTGCTGGCGGCGGTAGCGCTCGGCATTATCCGGATCCAGCATAGCCATCATTTTATACTGGTTAGAGAGGATAAGGCGTTGTGCGTTGGTCATTTCCATGGTGTATCTCCTGAAAAAGTAATCCGGGGTATGGTCAGAATCATCGCATTACTCAAATCTATAAGATAGTGAAATACACACCTTTTTTGATCTCAGCAGGGAATTTCGTACCGGTAATTTTACGGAGAGGAAAATCAGGGGGTTACAAAAGCTGAATCGATTAATAAAGGAAGGGTTTATACCGCCCGCGGAAACGGGCGGAAAACAGCGGTACTTACAGGTCATCCAGGAAAGCGTTGTCCAGTTGCTTAAAAGCACGTTTCAGTAACTCCGCCAGTGCCATATAATCCGGTGTGCCTTCGACCGGTGCAATCGCAATCCCGGCTTCGGCAAACTTAGCGCGGATTTCATAAAACCAGCTGAGCAGTCCGGCCGGTAATGGCGTGGCGGCACGGCGGCCCAGCCACCATAACCCCTGCAAAGGCAGTGAGCAGGCAAACAGTGCGGTGGCAACAGCAGGCCCTAACGCCCCACCGAGGGCTATCTGCCAGGTCAGGGTAAATACCGACAATGGCGGCATAAAACGGATACCGAACTGCGTGGATTTTATGACACGATTCTCCGGGAAAACCGGGGCGAGTTGTTTCACGGCCGGCCAGGTGGCGGCGTAACGTTTACCGAGACGCAGAGCGCGGAACAGACCCGGTTTTGCCGGTGTGTTATCAGGCATTATGACCTCAATCAATAAAAAACATAATAATTAAAATATGGCTACATTCAGTCAAAATATTTTTGTAGGATTAAGTATATTTTGAAATCGCTGCCATCTGCAGGTATGCTACGCCCGTTTAATCATGGTGAAATAATCCTGAGTTAATTATTTTGTCTGGTGCGGCCTTTTTCAAGGGCAAAATGTGTGTTTTTACGCCATCACGCCTCAGACAACAGATGGCAGCGATGATTTATCGTTCAATATAAAAATTGCATGATGTTAATCATGAACGGCGCTGAAATATTGCGCTACGCTTAGTTAGATTACGTTTTAACCACTGTCTTAATACATAAGACTTATCCACAACAAGATTATAGGTAATTCCATGTCAAGTAAGCTGGTACTGGTACTTAACTGCGGTAGTTCTTCACTGAAATTTGCGATCATTGACCCTACAACTGGTGATGAATATCTGACGGGTCTGGCAGAATGCTTTAACCTGCCGGAAGCACGTATCAAGTGGAAAATGGATGGTGCTAAACACGAAGCACAATTAGGCGCGGGCGCTGCTCACAGCGAAGCACTGCGTTTCATCGTGAAAGATATCATGGGTGCAAAACCTGAGCTGTCCGCACAGATCGGCTGCATCGGCCACCGTCTGGTTCACGGCGGTGAGAAATTTGCTCACTCTGTTATCGTCACTGACGAAGTTATCAAAGCAATGGAAGAGTGCTCTGCCTTTGCTCCTCTGCACAACCCGGCTAACCTGTTAGGCGTGGAAGAAGCACTGAAAGCCTTCCCTCACCTGGCTGATAAAAACGTTGGTGTTTTCGATACCGCTTTCCATCAGACCATGCCTGAAGAAGCTTACCTGTATGCCCTGCCGTACAGCCTGTACAAAGACCACGGTATCCGCCGCTATGGTTTCCACGGTACAAGCCACTACTTCGTCAGCCGTGAAGCCGCTAAAATGCTGAACAAACCGGTTGAAGAACTGAACGTGATCACCTGCCACTTAGGCAACGGTGGTTCTGTTGCCGCTATCGTTAACGGCGAGTGTGTGGACACCTCTATGGGTCTGACTCCGCTGGAAGGTCTGGTCATGGGTACCCGTTCCGGTGATATCGATCCGGCTATCATTTTCCACCTGCATGATTCAATGGGCATGAGCGTTGAAGACATCAACAAAATGCTGACCAAAGAATCCGGCCTGCAGGGTCTGACTGAAGTCACCAGCGACTGCCGCTATGTTGAAGAAAACTACGGTAAACAAGCTGACGCGACCCGCGCAATGGATGTATTCTGCCACCGTCTGGCGAAATACGTCGGTGGTTACGCGACACTGATGGAAGGCCGTCTGGATGCTATCATCTTCACCGGCGGTATCGGTGAGAACGCAGCAATGGTTCGTGAACATACTCTGGAAAAACTGGCTCTGCTGGGCTTCAAACTGGATCACGAACGTAACCTGGCTGCCCGTTTCGGTAACGCAGGCAAAATCACCACTGACGACAGCAGCATTGCCCTGGTGATCCCGACTAACGAAGAATTAGTCATCGCACAGGATGCAGCCCGTCTGACTGCATAATCTTTGCTCTCCGCCGGCCCCCGCCGGCGGATTTATTTTGAACACCGAATTGTGAAAAAATAAGAGGTTCATGTGTCCCGTACTATTATCCTCATTCCTACCGGCACCAGTGTCGGCTTAAGCAGCGTCAGCCTCGGGGTTGTCCGCTCAATGGAACAAAAAGGCGTCAGCCTGAGTTTCTTCAAACCGGTTGCACAGCCGCGCCGTGCAGGTATTGAAGATCAGACCACCCAGATCTTACGCGCTCACTCTTCCCTGAAGATGGCAGAGCCGCTGGATATGGATTATGTCGAAACCATGCTGACCACCAATCAGAAAGATATTCTGATGGAAGAAATCGTTGCCCGTTACCACGAGCATACTCAGGGTGCGGAAGTGATCCTGATCGAAGGTCTGGTACCGACCCGCAACTACCCGCATGCACAGTCCCTGAACTACGATATCGCCCAGACTCTGGGTGCGGAAATCGTGTTCGTGACAGCACCGGGCAATGACAGCGCAGCGGAAATCAAAGAACGTCTGGAACTGATCCGCAATGAATTCGGTGGTCACAAGAACACCAACATCGCCGGCGTGATCGTTAACAAAGTTAACGCACCGGTTGATGAGCAGGGCCGTACCCGTCCTGACCTGTCTGAAATCTTCGATGACTCATCCAAAGCGACTATCGCTCACCTGAGCGCGGATGATCTGAAATCCCTGCCTCTGCCGGTTGTCGGCAGTGTACCGTGGAACTTCGAACTGATTGCCACCCGTGCAATCGACATGGCGAACCACCTCGGCGCAAAAATCATCAACGAAGGCGACATCAAAACCCGCCGCGTGAAATCGGTGACGTTCTGTGCACGCAGCATTCCGCATATGCTGGAGCACTTCCGTCCGGGTTCTCTGCTGGTCACTTCAGCTGACCGTCCTGACGTACTGGTTTCCGCCTGCCTGGCAGCGATGAACGGCGTGGAAATCGGTGCGATCCTGCTGACCGGCGGTTATGAAATCGACGACAGCATTGCCAAGCTGTGCGAACGTGCGTTCGAAACCGGCCTGCCAATCTTCACGGTGAACACCAACACCTGGCAGACCTCGCTGAACCTGCAAAGCTTCAGCCTGGAAGTCCCTGCTGATGATCGTGAGCGCATCGAACTGGTTCAGAACTACGTGGCAAGCCACATCGATACCAAATGGATCGATTCTCTGGTTGCTGATTCTGAGCGTCCTAACCGTCTGTCACCACCGGCATTCCGTTACCTGTTAACCGAACTGGCACGCAAAGCGAAAAAACGCGTTGTACTGCCTGAAGGTGATGAGCCGCGTACTATCAAAGCAGCGGCTATCTGTGCTGAACGTGGTCTGGCGACCTGCGTACTGTTAGGCGATCCGGAAGAAATCCGCCGCGTGGCTGCTGCACAGGGCGTGACGCTGGGCACCGGTATCGAGCTGGTTAACCCGGCTGACATCCGCGAGCTGTATGTTCCGCGTCTGGTTGAACTGCGTAAAAACAAAGGCATGACCGAAGTTGTTGCCCGCGAGCAGTTACAGGACAACGTTGTACTGGGTACAATGATGCTGGAGCAGGATAAAGTTGACGGTCTGGTTTCCGGTGCTGTTCACACCACCGCAAACACCATTCGTCCGCCGTTACAGTTAATCAAAACCGCACCGGGCAGCTCACTGGTATCTTCTGTCTTCTTCATGCTGATGCCTGAAGAAGTTCTGGTCTACGGTGACTGCGCAATTAACCCGGATCCGAACCCTGAACAGCTGGCAGAAATCGCTATTCAGTCTGCTGACTCTGTGAAAGCATTCGGTATCGACCCGCGCGTTGCGATGATCTCTTACTCTACCGGGACTTCCGGCCAGGGTGACGATGTTGAGAAAGTCCGCGAAGCGACCCGTATCGCCAAAGAAAAACGTCCTGACCTGTGCATCGACGGTCCGTTACAGTACGACGCCGCCGTGATGGCTGATGTTGCGAAAACCAAAGCACCGGACTCTCCGGTTGCAGGTAAAGCAAACGTCTTCATCTTCCCTGACCTGAACACCGGTAACACCACTTACAAAGCGGTTCAGCGTTCAGCAGACCTGGTCTCTATCGGACCAATGCTCCAGGGTATGCGCAAGCCGGTTAACGACCTGTCCCGTGGTGCGTTAGTTGACGATATCGCGTACACCATCGCACTGACTGCTATTCAGGCAGCGCAGGACGAAGCGAAGAAAAAATAAGTTCTGCTGACTAAAAAGCCACAGACAATAATCCCGGCCGGGTTTCCCCGCCGGGATTTTTTTATCCTTCCTGTTTATCACTCTGCCGGTATCCTGCCACCACCCGCGCCAGGGCAACTGACTGCTCCCGGTTCAGCCGCGGATCACAGAGCGATTCATAACACTGCCCGATGTCCTTATCAGTCAGTGCCTGCGGCCCGCCGGTGCACTCCGTCACCGCCTGCCCCGTCATTTCCAGATGCAGACCGCCGGGATACAGACCCGCCTCCCTGAGGAGCTGCACAAACAACCTGATCTCCTCACAGATGACCGGGAAATCGCGGGTTTTCAGCCCCTCAGCAGTACTGCGGGTATTACCGTGCATCGGGTCGGTCAGCCAGACAACCGGGCTTTGCCGCGCAGAAACTTCGCGGATAAGCAGCGGCAGTTTCTCCGCTATCTGATCGGCACCCATCCGGACAATCAGCATAATTTTGCCCGGCTGTTTGCCCGGATCCAGTAATTCCAGCAACCGCCCCAGTTTTTCACCGGTCATTGACGGTCCGCATTTGATACCGACCGGGTTTTCAATACCCCGCAGATACTGTACATGTGCCTGGGACGGTTCACTGGTGCGATCGCCGAGCCAGACGGTATGCGCCGCGCAGTTGTACCACAGATGATCCGCCGGGCTGAGACGGGTCAGCGCGCTGTCATAATGCAGCAGTAATGCCTCGTGGCTGACATAAAACGGTGCAAATAGCGGATCCGTTCCCTCGCCTTCCCGCTCACGACCGTGCAGGGCATTCAGTGTCACCGCCGCACGGTAATAGGCATTCAGCATCCGTTCCGGTGCCGGGATCCGCGCAGCGGCAGAAAACCCGTAGTCATTGATAATATCTCCCCGGTAACTCGGCAGCGTCACGCCGTTACGGGTCTCATCAGGACTGCTGCGCGGTTTGGCGTACTGGCCGGCAATCCGTCCGATTTTCAGTACCGGCAGAGAGAAACCGTCACTGATAATCGCCGACATGGTGCTGACCGTCTCCGTCCAGTCAGTAAGCACATCCTCGCGGCAACCGGCAAACGACTCCGCACAATCCCCGCACTGCAGCACAATTCCCTGCCCCGCACTGACTTTCCCCAGTGCCTGTCTCAGCGAGATAATATCCGCTGCGGTCACCAGCGACGGTGCTGTCTGCAAGTGCCGGACTGCATAGCTGACCGCAGACGGCTCCGGATATTCCGGCTGTTGCAGAGCCGGAAAATGCGTCCATAAGGAAGGCGACCACAACGGGTGCCCGTCCTGTTGTTTTTTCACACTCAACTCCCTGTGTCCCTGTTATTTCCGTTCCTGCGACGTGGCGAGATAGGTTTCAAACCGCCCTTCCTGACGTGCGACATAGTCCTCCCGCACCGGGGTATACACATCAATGACTTCAGATTCCTCAAGCACTTCCGCATCATAAATCGCCCATGATGGCACCAGCCCGGAATCACCTGCTCTCAGGATCATGGTTTTACCGTCCACCGTCAGGCGCAGAGAGCCGGACAGCACCGTTGTCAGGGTTTCGTGTTCATGCTGGTGCTGCGGGATCACCGCACCCGGTTTAAACGACCAGAACGTCATGGTAAAAGCAGTGCCGTGAATAAATTTAGCCTGCGCCTTACTCTCTTCCCCTTCATTGCGGGTTAAATCCATATCATAAGAAAGCTGTTCATTTCCCGGAATTAAACTCATAATACACTCCTGTGTTAACAGATTATTTAGGGGCATGAATGGAAAAGCCCATCGGTACCGGGCCAAAATCATGCAGAATATGCAGATGATATTTTTGTGCCGTGCTGAGTGTGGTAATGCAGCCATCCACCGCACCGTGCGCACACTGCACACCGGATTCACTGTTAGAGGTAAACAAGGTCTTCCGCACATTTTTATTCAGCAATGGCAGTTCATCAAATAAATGCTGCGGAGCAGGATGTGACCCCACATGGCGGATATTGTTATAATCCGTATGGCGCGAGGCAAATAACATATTGTGTGTGTCCAGAACAAAACAGGCTTTTAATTCCAGCCAGGTTAAATTCTGAAAAACAATATTGTGCAGATCAGGATATACAATACAGCCGAGCAGAACGCCGTCATTATCCTTTTTGACATGTTCAATCGCTGTTTCTAATGTCGGGTATAATTTCACATTGCCTTTAATATTATTTTCACTCAACCAGTGATATGCTGCTTTTTCGCAGTTCGTTCCGTTTGGGCCGAGTGTATGAATGGTTAACACGTTTCATTTCCTTCTCAGTTTATATTCTTCCGGTAACACTGATTAAATCCGGCAACCGCTCCCCGCGCCGTATTTTATCCAGCATGTTATTTTCAACCTCTGTTATTTCAATCGCTTTACTGATGACAGCATCAATATCCCGGTAAGGGATCACCACCACACCATTAATATCTGCAACAATAAGGTCACCGGTGTGAATGGTCGTCTGTTCTATCTGGCAACTGCCCCCGGTTTCAGACACATAATATGCACCTTGTGTATCAGTCGGCGTTAAATTCGTGGCAATAACCGGCATGGATAATGCATTAAGATCCTGTCCGTCCCTGACTGCGCCGCCGGTTATCACACCGGCAAAACCGAGCTTTTCAAAATAGGTACAGCTCATCCCGCCCGCTAATGCCGCATCACGGATGCATTCTCCGCTGCCGGCGACATAAATCAGGTTTTCCGCAGCGTATAATTCAGGCACTAAAAAATCCTTCACCTGCTCCCAGGTTGATGGAAACGATTCAAGAATATTGTTACTCTTGCGGACAATTTTCCACTGTACGGTGTAAGCCTGTCCGGCAAAGTAATAATCTGTCAGATTCTGTGATTGTAATTTATGGCTTAATACACTGCCGGTTTTAAGTCCATCCATAATATCAACAAACGTTGATGTACTTATTTTCAGCAATTTTAATTTCTCTGATAAATCTGTATTTATCTTATTCATTCCTTACCTCCGGAATACACCATAAGAAATACAGAGATAGTTGTAATTGCTATTAATTATTACGCTATATTTAAAAGATAATTAATCAGAATATAAACGAAAAAAAACCGCCTTGCGACGGTTCCCTGTATTTCAGCAGAAAATTACTGCCGCAACTCGTGCTTCACATGTGCCATCTGCAACTGCCCATGTACCAGCTCCGATAAATCCTGCGGCGATAACGATTCTCCCTGCCAGATGCGGACACCCGCTATCATAATCATCAGCTTCTGCTTTTTGGCATCGTATTTAAAGAAACGGCTTTTTACTGCCATGTCCGGTGCAGGTGCCCCGTCAGCCACATGCAGTGTGAGCGTCGCCACACCGGAGACATCTGTGATGTCATAATCAACAATGTAGTGCAGCGGATACGCCTGTACCAGTTTATCACTGACCAGCTGCCCGTGACGAAAAGCAAACAGCGGTGCTTTTCCTCTGTCACGGTACATAAACGCCGCCCCCCAGAACAACAACAGCAGCCACAAGCCGTGAACCGCACCGGAACTTATCAGGTTTTCCGCACCGAGTTTCACGGCGGCAATCCCCATCCCGGCCACGACCACCAGACCAAAGATGAACATCACGCGGAATGTTCTCCGCCCCTCACTGATAACCACCTCATCTGCCACCACAGATTCATGCAGCAGGGTTTCCAGTGCTTCTGTCCGCTGTGTGATGCACTCTGTAACAATGCCGGAGAGTGACGCTGTCAGCATCATCGAAAGTGCTTTGGCATCCGTAAACAGATCCGCAATATTGGCGTAATCATCCGACTGTACCTCACGGGAAGCAGCTGCCAGCAACTCATCACTGATATCCTGAGACAGCGCTTCAATTCGGGTCCGGGTCTGCGGGTGACTGTCGCTCGGGTGGCTGGTTGCCTCATTCAGAAACTGACCGGCTTCCGGTACACCACGCTCGCGCAGGCGCGCCATCACCACCGGTAATAAATCATCCGTTTTCAGGGTGCCTTCATACAATTCAGCCAGCGTTTCCGAAATCACCTCACTGACGGCGGAGATTCGTAACAAGGATGATGCTACTGCCGCCGGTGAACTGACAGATGCCCCGGCGTTGTCCGCTTCCAGTTCACGGATACGGCTCCAGTGACTGACCGCGAAATCAAACTGCTCAAGGAAAAAGATCCCGAGATACACCGACGGGCTCATGATCACTTTACTGTAGTAATCTTCCACCTCATTCGCCACCAGCGAAATACTGTGGCTCATACCGGCATAGATCGGCGCAAAGTTCAGGCTGTAAGTGGTATCTTCGCCGGTGAAGTGCCCCAGTTCATGCCCGATAACCGCACTGGCTTCCTCACGGTTGAGCAGTGCGGAATAGAGCAGCGGGAAGTACAGGGTTTTCCCTTCAATCAGCTGATTTTCATTCAGCATTATACGGTGAGATGTCACATAGAAGCATTCCATCATACCGGCAATAATATGGTCCGGCGGCGTTGTACCGACTTTCGCGGCAATCTCATCCACCCACTGCCACAACCCCGGCGCTTCCTCACGGCTGACAGCGTGCCCTGCCACATCAGACGGTTCGCTGCGGAACATTGTAAAACTCTTACGCAGCTTGAACAGCCCTTTGATGATGTACCAGATAATCAGCACAATACTGATCAGGATAAAAACCATGATTTTTGCACCGCCGCCGCTCATGGCGAAATTACCGGCGAACCACAACGCTTCATAGGCCATCACACAAATGATGCTCAGGCCGACCAGCGTCATCTGCCCGGTCAGGATAAACGGCAGCATTTTGCGGCAGCGGGCAAAGACCTTCAGCAGTGTGTCGCGGGAGCGCCGGGCAGCACGACCGCTGCTGATACAGAGGTAAATCGCCCCGGCACCGGACAGCAATGATAAAATCCCGGTGGCGACAGTCCCCTGACTGATACCCACCCTGGCCAGAATCATCGTAATTTCGCTGCTGTATTTATTCAGCTCACGATTGATCATTCCCAGCTGCTGACCGGCAGATACCGTTTCTCCGTCATCATAGATAATCTGAGTATCCGGGTTTTTGGCGATCAGATGCTGAAGATCCGCTTTCTCTGCCATGACAGATTGGTAAGACTGATATGCATCACTGACCCGCCAATACTGAATAGCACCCCAGGTAGTGAGAAGCAGCGGTAATAATAACAGCCATCCTGCTAATTTATTTTTCATTATTATTCTCGTTCAAATTTTATTTTATTATCTTCCGTTCATTTCAGGATGATTCTTATTATCCTGCGGCCATATATTACAACTTCGTTAACAACTCATCCATGTAAATATATAAAAAAACCCTATTTCAATGTGTTGATCGTTTTTAATTCTTACTGTATAAACAGGTCGTTTCCGGACAAACGTCAGAAACAATACCAGATAAACATTGTGGAATTATTGTTTATATCCGGAAAGAAAGTTTACAGAAAAATAAGTCAATGCCAAAACCGGAATAACGGGAATAATACCGGCTTATATCCAATGATATTCCTTCTGCCGGAATATTTACTGTCTGCGTTTTATCTTACCGGTTTTTAAATATAAAAAAGCCCGCATATTTGCAGGCTTATCCGGTTTTTATTCGCTGTCGCTGCTTATTTCAGCTTCAGTCGCTGTAACCGGCTTCTGCCGCTCTGCCGGCGTATAATTCTGATTATTCCGCGTCAGCCAGAGTGAAAGAGCCTTCAGTGAATCTGCCGTAAATTCATCACAGCGGGCGGTGATTTCAGCCGGGGTCAGCCAGGTGGCTTCCGATACTTCGCTTTCCTGAAGCGCGAACGGGCCGTGTGTCACACAACTGAATAACCCGCCCCAGACACGGCAGATAGGTTCTTCATAATAAAACAGGCCATGCTCGGCAAACGGCACACCGGCGATCCCGAGTTCTTCCTCTGCTTCGCGCCGCGCAGAATCCAGCATCAGTTCGCCCTGCTGCACTACACCACCGGCGGTGGCATCCAGCAGGCCCGGACAGAAGTCTTTATGCTCAGTTCTGCGCTGGACAAGAATTTTTCCCATGCCGTCATGCACAACGATGTAGGTTGCCCGGTGACGCAGGTTTTCCGCCCGCATCTGCTCGCGGGTCGCCTGGCCGATAACATCATTATTCTCATCGACCACGTCCACCCACTCGATAGCGCTATCTTGTTCCATCCTCTAACCTTTTCTTTTTTATCAGTATTACGGATACTGTTTCTGTTTTTTCAGTGGCACACGCAGTTAATCTGCGGGCCCCTGCTTTATACCGCTTTATATACCACACTAATAATGATAGTGGTCATTATGGTCTTTGAATCAGTATATCAAGAATTGATAGCGGTTCTATGATTGTTTTTCTTTCTTGCTGATCACATCCACCGGCAGCAAAAACTGCTATAGTCAGAGAAACCTACCGGCAGAAGGAGCATCTATGCGTATTCTGATCACAGGCGGCACCGGGCTTATCGGCACCCCGCTGGTGCAGGCACTGATTGCCCGGAAATATCAGGTGGTGGTTCTGAGCCGCTCACCGCAAAAAGTCTATTCCCGTTTTTGCTCAGCCGCAGAAAACCTTAATTCACTCAATGATATAACACATCTGAACGACATCGATGCGGTGATTAACCTCGCCGGTGAGCCTATCGCGGATAAACGCTGGAGTGAAGAGCAGAAAAAGCTGCTGTGTGAGAGCCGCTGGCAGATAACCGAACGGCTCAGTGAGCTTATCAATGCCAGTGAAACGCCACCGGCGGTATTTCTCTCCGGCTCTGCCGTGGGCTGGTATGGTGATCAGGGGCAAACCGTGGTGACGGAGGATGACGAGCCGCACCCGGAATTTACCCATACTCTGTGCGACCGCTGGGAATCTCTGGCGATGAAGGCACAGAGTGAGAAAACCCGCGTCTGTCTGCTGCGCACCGGGATTGTACTCTCCCCGGAAGGCGGGGTACTGGCAAAATTGCTGCCGGCTTACCGCGCAGGTCTCGGCGGGCCTGTTGGTAACGGTCGTCAGTATATGCCGTGGATCCACATCAATGATATGGTCAGCGCCATTCTGTTTCTGCTCGATGCTCCCGCGCAGAACGGCCCGTTCAATATGACCGCGCCTTATCCGTCCCATAATGAGCAGTTTGCGGCGGGACTGGCGCCGGGAAAAATCCC
>OCAE01000459.1_pt1 | contig 26713 bp, 22 predicted proteins | sample 1495581 | NCBI WGS metagenome assembly OCAE01 (sample SAMEA2580278, study PRJEB22360) | human gut metagenome | biome: human gut; feature: human-associated habitat; material: faeces | place: Denmark | collected 2008/2010 | reverse complement strand
AGCCACTCCTTCCTGGCGTATCTCGGCTATCTCGGCGGTTATGCCCATATTTCCGATACCATGATCAACCCGGATTACCGCAAAGCCGCCCGCGCACTGATGCTGGATGAGCAGGCACCGACCCTCACCATGCCGGAAGAAACCGACCTGGTTGCCTATGCGGATAACCTGATTGACCGCTTTACCAACCCGTCCCTGAAACACCAGACATGGCAGATTGCGATGGACGGCAGCCAGAAGCTTCCGCAGCGCCTGCTGGACCCGGTTGCACAGCATATCGCGGACGGCAGTGACTATCGTCATCTGGCGCTCGGTGTGGCGGGCTGGATGCGTTATATCAGCGGTACGGATGAGCAGGGCAATAAAATTGATGTGCGTGACCCGCTGGCAGACTCGTTTGCGGCAATCTACGCGAAACATGGCCTGTCTGTCGCGGTGGTGGATGAGCTGCTGGCGATTGAATCCATTTTCGGTAACAACCTGCCGAAGCAGCAGGGCTTTGTTGATGCGGTGAAACGCGCGTATCAGCAGTTACTTGATGTCGGTGCCCGTCAGGCCGTTGCCGCACTGTAATCCCGGAGAGTTTATGAAACAGTTTCTTTGCGAAGACTTTTTACTGCACAGCGACATCGCCCGCCGTCTTTATCATGACTATGCGGCGGACATGCCAATCTATGACTATCACTGTCACCTGAACCCGCGTGAAATCGCGGAAAACCGCCGTTTTGATAACCTCGGGCAGATCTGGCTGGAGGGGGATCACTACAAATGGCGCGGCATGCGTTCGGCAGGAATTCCGGAATCGCTTATCACCGGGCGCGACAGCAGTGATTATGAGAAATATCAGGCGTGGGCAAAAACTGTGCCGATGACCCCCGGTAACCCGCTTTATCACTGGACGCATCTGGAACTGCGTCGTCCGTTCGGTATCACCGGCAAAGTGTTCGGGCCGGAAACAGCGCAGAGTATCTGGGATGAGGCCAATGAAAAACTGGCACAGCCGGCATTTTCCGCACGCGGCATTATGCAGCAGATGAATGTGCATATGGTCGGCACCACGGATGATCCGGCAGATTCGCTGGAATACCACCGGCAGATTGCGCAGGATGACAGCTTTGATATTGAGGTGCGTCCGAGCTGGCGTCCGGATCGTGCGTTTAAAATTGAACTGGACGGCTTCACGGACTATATCGCGAAGCTCGGACAGAGTGCCGATGTGGATATCCGCCGTTTCAGCGACCTGCTGACTGCGCTGGATCGCCGTCTGGTACACTTTGCGCGGCACGGTTGTGTTGCTTCCGACCACGGTATTGAAATTCTGCGCTATGCGCCGGTGCCGGATGAATCGGTGCTGGATGCGATTCTGCAGAAACGTCTTGCCGGGGAAATCCCGGATGAAACTGCCACCGCGCAGTTTGCAACGGCGGTGCTGGTCTGGCTCGGAAAGCAGTATGCGAAACGCGGCTGGGTGATGCAGTTGCACATCGGAGCGCTGCGCAACAACAATACGCGCATGTTTAAGCTGCTCGGTGCCGACAGCGGTTTTGATTCCATCGGTGACGCGCCGGTGGCGTATCCGCTGTCACGTCTGCTTGATGAAATGGATAAAACCGATGAGCTGCCGCGCACCATCCTTTACTGCCTGAACCCGCGTGATAACGAAGTGCTGGCGACGATGATCGGCAACTTCCAGGGCGGCGGTATCGCAGGTAAAGTGCAGTTCGGTTCCGGCTGGTGGTTCAACGACCAGAAAGACGGCATGCAGCGTCAGCTCGAGCAGTTGTCACAGCTGGGGTTGTTAAGCCAGTTTGTCGGGATGCTGACAGATTCCCGCAGTTTCCTGTCCTATACTCGTCATGAATACTTCCGCCGCATTCTGTGTAATATGCTCGGTACACTGGCGGTAAACGGCGAAATTCCGGCAGATGAAACTATGCTGGGACAGATGGTACGTGATATCTGTTTCAATAATGCACAGCGTTATTTTTCCGCTGCAAAAGGTGAATAATGACAGTGAAACGCATTGGTCTGATCGGCGAGTGCATGATTGAACTCAACGGTGCGCCGTTCGGGGAAATGGTTCAGCGCTACGGCGGTGATGCCCTGAACAGTGCGGTTTATCTGGCCCGCGCGTCCGGAGACGCCGTTGAGGTGAATTTCATCTCCGCGATGGGAACCGATCCGCTCAGTAGAGGGATGATCAGCCGCTGGCAGGCGGAAGGGGTGAAAACCTCACATGTGCTGATCGATCCGCATCATCAGCCGGGGTTATACCTTATCCAGCTGGATGAGCAGGGCGAGCGCACATTCCTTTACTGGCGCAATGATTCCGCAGCGCGTTATCTTGTCCGTCATCCGGAATACCCGGCGCTGCTGGCACAGATGGCGCAGATGGATGCCATCTATCTCAGCGGGATCAGTCTCGCCATTCTGCCGCCGCAAGACCGTCTGCAGCTGCTGGATGATCTGAAGACATTGTCACAGCAGGGCAAAACCATCCTGTTTGACAGCAACTACCGCCCGGCACTGTGGGCGGATGAAAATGAAACCCGTGACTGTTATCAGGCAATGTATGCACTGACCGACATGGCGCTGGTCACTGATGATGATGAAGCGCGTCTGTGGGGCGACAGCGACCGTAACGCCACCTTTGCCCGTCTGGCAAAGGCCGGGGTGAAGCAGGCGATCATCAAAGCGGGGGCTCAGGGGTGTGACTACCGTGATCTGCGCACTGACGCACCGGTCATTAACATTGCCACCACGCCGGTGACACAGGTGATTGATACCACCTCTGCCGGTGATGCCTTTAACGCCGGGTTCCTGGCGGGCTGGCTTACCGGTGCGGATATTGAACATGCTGCCCGCATGGGGCACCGGCTCGCGGGAGTGGTGATTCAGCACAAAGGGGCGATTATCCCGCAGGCGGCAACCCGCCCGGTCACCGATACTTTACTGAATAATACGTTTTAACGGGAAAAGAGGAGAACGAGATGTCCGAATTACAGGCAATGATTACCCGTTTCCGGCAGCTGAAAATTGTGCCGGTGATCGCCGTGGATAACGCGGAAGATATTATCCCGTTAGGCAATGCGCTGGCGGACAACGGTCTGCCGGTGGCGGAAATCACTTTCCGTACTGAGTGTGCGGCGGAAGCGATCAAACTGCTGCGCGAAGCCCGTCCGGATATGCTGGTGGGCGCGGGAACCGTGATTAACCGCGAGCAGGTGCGTCAGGCGAAAGCCGCCGGGGCACAGTTTGTCGTCTCTCCCGGTCTGAACCCGAACACTGTTCAGGCATGTCAGCAGATGGATATCCCGATTGTTCCCGGGATCAACAACCCCAGCGCGGTTGAGCAGGCGCTGGAGCTGGGCATCGATTTCGTGAAATTCTTCCCGGCAGAGCCGTCAGGCGGTATTCCGATGATCAAAGCTATGCTGGCGCCGTATCACCAGTTACAGGTGATGCCGACCGGCGGAATCGGGCTGAACAATATCCGCGACTATCTGGCGATCCCGCAGATTGTGGCCTGCGCGCTGGGGCTCGTGGATGGTACCGGCTTCGCTTATCAAAGCAAAAGACTGGGCCGCCATCGGCAAACTGGCGCGTGAAGCCAGTGAGTTTGTGAAGTAAGAATTTTTATTGTTCCGGCAGCGGAGCCTGTCTCTGCTGCCGTCCTGTCTGCTTTCTCCCACCGGTAACTTTCTTAATCATCAATTATCCTGTTGTTTTTACAGAGATTCCGGAACTATGACCGTTCGCAAAGATATTTTTTAATCAGTTGTATATGCTGGTAAATCATACAGTTTTTCAGACGGGCCTTCTGTGTTGCATAAATATTATCCCTTCAGTCTGCGTGACAAACTCATATTGATGGCCATTCTGCTGGTCACCGTGCCGACACTTATCATCGGTTATTTTGTGGAAACAGAGGGGCGTTCCGCACTGTTGCAGGAGAAACGAAACAAACTCTATTCCGTTGCCGGTCTGCTGGAGCAGGCACTGAATGATGAATATGACCTTGCCGCATCCCTGCCGCGTGACCAGCGCCTGGCGCTGATCAGCGAAAAGCTGTATCCGGCGGCGGAGATTATCACTTCCACCTTCCAGGGGGTCGGTGCCGGGTATTATCACCGTGAGCTTGACGGTATTGTGACCTATTCCCCGCGCGCCCGTTACGGTAATAAAACCGGCACACGAATCAGTAAGGATCATCCCGGCCGTCATGTGATGGCAGCGGGAGAGCCGGAGGTTGGCTGGGGAACCCAGGTGCGCGGCAATATTATGAACGCCATGATTCCGGTCAGGCGAAATGGTGAGGTGATCGGTTATATCTGGGCGAACGAACTGACGGATGATATTGACCGCCAGGCGCTGGCGATGGATATCAAAATTATCGCGGTTATTGCACTCGGGATCCTGTTCAGCCTGCTGATTATTATCGTTTTTTCCCGTCATTTCAGTCGGGATATCGGGGCGATTAAAAGCGGCCTCAGTGATCTCTCTCATGACCTCAATACCCATCTGCCGATGATGAAAGGGGAAATGGGGGAAATCAGTGACAGCGTCAACGCGCTGGCACAGGCATTGCGGGAGATGAAAACCCTCAACGAACTCATTATTGAAAGTGCGGCGGACGGTGTGATCGCGGTGGATATCAACGGCTGCGTCACCATGATTAACCCGGCGGCGGAAGAGATAACCGGCTATCTGGAGCGGGATCTGCACGGCAAATATTACGGTGATGTCTTTGAAGGGCGCAGCTTTTCCAGCCCGGTGCTGGATACCCTGACGCGTGGTATTGAGCATGTCAGCCTGGAAATTGAATATCCTGCCCGTGACCGCACCATTCAGATAAATGTCAGCACCAGCCGCATCCGTAATGCGGGCGGGGAACTTATCGGTGCACTGGTGATATTTAAAGATCTCACCGCTCAGAAAGAGGTTCAGCACCGTATGCAGCAGGCGGAAAAACTCGCTACCCTCGGCGAGCTGATGGCTGGTGTCGCCCATGAGGTGCGCAACCCGCTGACGGCGATCAGTGGTTTCGTGCAGATCCTCAAAGAACTGGAACATCACCCGGATAAACTGGAATACATCAGTATTATTCTCAAGGAAGTGGATTCTATTGACCGGATCATCCGCCAGCTGCTTGATTTCTCCCGGCCGCAGACCGGCACATTCCGCCCGATCAGCGTCAACCGGCTGATTGAAGAGGCGCTGGTGCTGGTCAAAACCAAAGGGATGGAAGCACGGGTCACATTTACCTGGGAGCCGGATGACACACTGCCGCTGATTGAGGCCAACAGCGAACTGCTGCGTCAGGTGCTGCTCAATATTATGATAAACGCGGTGCAGTCGATTCCGGCCAGAGGCAATATCTTTATCTCCACCTGCTATAGGGAAGAGCAGCGGGTCATGGTGGTGATCCGCGACGACGGCACCGGGATTCCGGCGGCGCTGCAAAAGAAAATTTTTGACCCGTTCTTTACCACCAAAGCCTCGGGAACCGGGTTGGGACTGGCGATCAGTCAGCGGATCATCGCCGGTCACGGTGGTGATATTTTCCTTGAAAGTCAGGAACATCATGGAACGACGTTCACCATAACGTTGCCGATAACGCAGGGTAAGAAAAATGATTACACATAAATCGTACCGGCTTCTGATCGTTGATGATGAAAAGAATCTCAGCCGGATGTTACAGACCGCCTTTTCTATTGATGGTCATGAAACCCGGGTGGCGGAGGACGGGGAAGCCGCGCTGATAAGTTTCGTGCAGGACAAACCGGATGTGGTGCTGATGGATATCCGCATGCCGAAACTGGACGGCATTGAGGCCCTCAAACGGATGCGGGAGCTGAACCCGGAAGTACCGGTCATTCTGATGACCGCTTATGCCGCGGTGGAAACCGCCGTGGACGCACTGCGTCTCGGCGCGTTTGATTATGTCATCAAGCCCTTCGATCTGACGGAGCTGAAACTGCTTATCTCCCGTGCATTACAGCTGCAGGAGATGAAACAGGAAATCAATCTGCTGCACCGTGAACTGAGCGACAGCTACCAGTGGGGACGGGTACTGACCCGTAATCCGAAAATGATGGAAATCTGCCGTGATATCGCCAAAGTTTCGCGCAGCCAGGCGACGGTGCTTATCACCGGAGAAAGCGGCACCGGAAAGGAAGTGGTGGCACGGGCGATCCATTACAACAGCGAAAGAGCCAACGGCCCCTTTATTAAAGTGAACTGCGGGGCTCTGCCCGGCTCGCTGCTGGAAAGTGAGCTGTTCGGTCATGAAAAGGGCGCATTTACCGGGGCGCAGGTACAGCGTCAGGGATTGTTTGAACGTGCCAGCGGCGGTACTCTGCTGCTCGATGAGGTTGGTGAAATGCCGGCGGATTTACAGGTGAAACTGCTGCGGGTGGTGCAGGAAAAAGAATTTGAGCGGGTCGGCGGCAGTAAAACCATCCGCGTGGATATTCGCATTATTGCCGCGACCAACCGCGACATGCATGAACGGGTGCGGGAAGGGCATTTCCGTCAGGATCTGTTTTACCGCCTCAATGTGATTCACCTGAATTTGCCGCCGCTGCGTGAGCGACCGGAGGATGTGGGTTTGCTGGCCTCCCATTTTCTGCAGAAATTCAGTCAGGAAAATAACCGCGATATTGTCGAGCTGGCACCGGAAACCCTGGCATTGCTGATGAATTATCCGTGGCCGGGCAATGTGCGGGAGATTTCCAACGTGATTGAACGGGCAGTGATTATGAGCACCGGTTATGTGATTTTCCCGGAAGATCTGCCGGAGCCGTTATTGGCTCAGGTCCGCAGCCAGCCGGTGGCACTGATTCCGGTCACGCAGGAGCCGGGGCTGAACCTGAAAGAGAATATTAAAGCTTACGAGAAAGAGCTGATTATTTCCGCCCTGGCGGAATTTCAGAATAACAAAACCCATACCGCCTCTGCGCTGGGGATCAGCCGCCGGGCATTAATGTATAAATTGCAGGAATACGATATTGAATAATCGGTATCAATAATAATTTTATATCGATAATTAAAAATTATTATAAAAAGCACAGTGAAAATAAATTCACCGTGCTTTTTTTGTTGTGAATAATTTTTCACACTGTGCATTTTATTTCACTATTACAAATGAATGATTTATTTGCTTTATGTTAATGTGTTTGTTTTTATTAAAATTAAATACATAAATATCAGTAAGTTAAAATAATGTCAATATAACAAAAAACAGGTTTTATTATTGGCATAGCGCTTGCTATTACCCTTGTGTCTATATTTTTTTATAAAAGGGAAGTGCTATGAAGAATAAACAAATAACGGTGAAAAAAGCCGGTGAATTTTTTCGTGACGGCATGACAATTATGGTCGGCGGATTTATGGGTGTCGGTACGCCGCCGCGTTTAATGACTGAATTATTAGAATCCGGCGTCAAAGAGTTAACCATTATTGCCAACGATACTGCATTCGTGGATACCGGCCTGGGCCCGCTGATCGTGAACGGACGGGTGAAAAAAGTGATTGCTTCCCACATCGGAACAAACCCGGAAACCGGGCGGCGGATGATCGCCGGTGAAATGGACGTACAACTGATCCCGCAGGGAACGCTGGCAGAGCAAATCCGCTGCGGCGGCGCGGGACTGGGCGGATTCCTCACCCCTACCGGTGTCGGTACGGTCGTGGAAGAAGGTAAACAGAAAATTACCCTCGATGGCCGCGATTATCTCCTCGAACTTCCCCTGCGCGCCGACCTGGCGCTGATTCAGGCACAGAAAGCCGACCCGCTCGGTAACCTCACCTATGACCTCAGTGCCCGCAACTTTAACCCGCTGATGGCGCTGGCGGCGGATATCACCATTGCCGAACCGGACGAAATAGTCGCGGTGGGGGATATCGACCCGGATTGTGTTGCCACACCAGGGGCAATTATTGACTGGCTGATTGCAGAATAAGGAAAACATCATGAATGCAAAAGAATTAATCGCCCGCCGTGTGGCACTTGAACTGAACGATGGTGATGTGGTGAATCTCGGGATCGGGCTGCCGACACAGGTGGCGAACTATCTGCCGGAAGGCGTGCATATTACCCTGCAGTCAGAAAACGGCTTTCTCGGCCTCGGGCCGGTAACCACGCCGGATAAGAATCTGGTGAACGCCGGTGGTCAGCCGTGCGGCATCCTGCCGGGGGCGTCGATGTTTGACAGCGCCTTCTCTTTCGCCCTGATCCGCGGCGGTCATGTGGATGCCAGCGTACTGGGCGGCTTACAGGTGGATGAACAGGCCAACCTCGCCAACTGGGTGGTACCGGGCAAAATGGTGCCGGGTATGGGGGGCGCAATGGATCTTGTGACCGGTGCGCGCAAAGTGATTATTGCAATGGAACACTGTGCAAAAGACGGTTCCGCCAAAATCCTGCCGGAGTGCACCATGCCGCTGACAGCCGTGAAAGCGGTGGATGTGCTGGTAACGGAACTGGCGTTATTCCGCTTTGAAAACGATCAGATGATTTTGTGTGAATACGCGCCGGGGACGGATATCGATACTATCCGCGAAAAAACCGCTGCGCATTTTATTGTGTCACCGGATATCGGTGAAATGCCGCTGGTGACTGCGGGGGAAACCGTATGATAGGACGCATCTCACGAGTCATGACCCGTGTGGTGAGCCGCTATCTGCCGGATCCGCTGATCTTCGCAATGCTGCTGACCATGCTGACGTTTGTCATCGCGCTGGCACTCACACCAAGCACACCGATGGATCTGGTGAACTTATGGGGGAACGGATTCTGGAATCTGCTGGCGTTCGGGATGCAGATGGCGCTGATCATCGTGACCGGTCACGCGCTGGCCAGCTCCCCGCCGGTTAAACGTATTCTGCGGCTGACTGCCTCACTGGCAAAAACGCCGGTTCAGGGCGTGATGCTGGTGACGTTTTTCGGCTCGGTTGCCTGTGTCATTAACTGGGGATTCGGGCTGGTGGTCGGAGCCATGTTTGCCCGCGAAGTGGCCCGCCGTGTTCCCGGCTCTGACTATCCGCTGCTGATCGCCTGTGCCTATATCGGGTTTATGACCTGGGGCGGCGGTTTCTCCGGCTCTATGCCGCTGCTGGCCGCCACGCCGGGTAACCCTGTCGAGCATATCGCCGGGCTTATCCCTGTCAGCCAGACCATGTTCACCGGATATAACCTGTTTATCACCCTGACACTGATTCTGGTGATGCCGTTTGTCACCCGCATGATGATGCCGCGCAAAGACGACATCATGATGATCGACCCGGCGCTGCTCGAAGAAGAGCCGGATTTCCAGAAAAAATTACCGGAAGACGCGCCGGTTTCTCTCCGGATGGAAGAGAGCCGCCTTATCGCGTGGGTTATCGGGATTCTGGGCTTCACGTTCCTCGGCATGTACTTCATCAAAAACGGTTTCAATATCACCATTAACACCGTGAATATGATTTTTCTGCTGACCGGTCTGCTGCTGCATAAAACCCCGATGGCGTATATGCGTGCCGTCAGTGCCGCCGCCCGCAGTACCGCCGGGATCCTCGTGCAGTTCCCGTTCTATGCCGGTATCCAGCTCATGATGGAAGGCTCCGGACTGGGCGGGCTTATCACTGAATTCTTTATCAATGTCGCCAACAAAGAAACCTTCCCGCTGATGACGTTCTTCAGCTCTGCGCTGATCAACTTTGCCGTGCCGTCAGGCGGCGGTCACTGGGTAATTCAGGGGCCGTTTGTTATTCCGGCGGCCCAGGCGCTGGGGGCTGATCTCGGTAAATCCGTGATGGCGATTGCCTACGGAGAGCAGTGGATGAACATGGCACAGCCGTTCTGGGCGCTTCCGGCACTGGCGATCGCCGGGCTGGGGGTCAGGGACATTATGGGGTACTGCATCACCGCCCTGCTGCTCTCGGCACCGATTTTCATTCTTGGCCTCGTTTTCTTCTGACAGATACTAAACAGTAAGGATTTCGCAATGGAAAATATCGTTATTGTCAGTGCCGTGCGTACCGCAATCGGCAACTTTAACGGCGCACTGGCGGGTGTCAGTGCCGTGGAACTCGGCTCGGCAGTGGTCAGCGCGTTACTGAAAAAAACGCAGCTGGAACCGGGGCTGGTGGATGAAGTGATTATGGGGAACGTATTACAGGCGGGGCTCGGACAAAACCCGGCGCGCCAGATCCTGCTGCGCAGCGGTATACCTGAGAGCGCCTGTGCCTTCACTGTCAATAAAGTATGCGGCTCCGGCCTGAAGAGTGTCGCACTGGGCGCACAGGCGATCAGCAGCGGTGACGCGGATATTATTATTGCGGGCGGTACGGAAAATATGAGTCAGGCGCCGTATCTGCTCGACAGCCGGGCCCGCAGGGGTTACCGCCTGGGCGACGGTACGGTGCACGATGTGATCCTGCGTGACGGTCTGCTGTGTGCTGAAAATAATTATCACATGGGGATCACGGCGGAGAATATTGCCAAAGCCTATAACCTGACACGTGAAGAGCAGGATGCGCTGGCACTGTCATCGCAGCAGAAAGCGGTCAGTGCGATTGAGCGCGGGGCCTTTAAGGCGGAAATCGTGCCGGTTACGGTGAAAAGCCGTAAAGGGGATATCGTGGCGGATACTGATGAATTCCCGAAAGCCGGATCAACAGCAGAAGGGTTGGCGAAACTGCGCCCGGCCTTTGATAAAGCGGGAACTGTGACTGCCGGTAATGCCTCCGGTATCAATGACGGTGCGGCAGCGCTGATGCTGATGACGGAAACCCGTGCCAAATCACTGGGACTGACGCCGCTTGCCCGTATCCGCGGTTATGCCTCCGGCGGTGTTTCTCCGTCAATGATGGGTCTGGGGCCGGTGCCGGCCACGCGGAAAGTGCTGGAGAAAACCGGGCTGTCACTGAAGGATATCGATCTTATCGAGGCCAACGAGGCATTTGCCTCCCAGTTCCTCGCGGTTGGCCGTGACCTGGGGTTTGATCCTGAAAAAGTAAACATCAACGGCGGGGCGATTGCCCTGGGTCACCCGATTGGTGCAAGTGGTGCCCGTATCCTGGTGACACTGCTGCATGCATTACAGGCTCAAAATAAAACCACCGGACTGGCGACACTGTGTATCGGTGGCGGGCAGGGGATTGCGATGGTGATTGAACGTCTGTAATCCGGTGGCATAAAAGCTGTCTGTTCAGCCGGTGGCAGGATAACGGTCACCGGCTTTTTTGCGTTGTTTTCGGTATTTTTGACAAAATCTGAAGTAAGTTAATTTCCCGGGTAAAATATTTACATTAATTTAATTTATTAAATGTGGTTTGATAGTCATATTAGGATGAGTTTTCATTCTGTTATGCTGAAATCCGAGGTGTGGGATCAAACACACCTTTTCACATCCTGTAAAAGCTCGGAATTTTTATTCGAATGAAGTGAAAACATGTTTTTTTTCTAATTATTTGGTATATAACACTTATTTTACTAATTCATTGTTCTTTCGATCGATTTATATTTTGTGATATTATCTCGTTACACTATGATTTTAAAGGCGAAACATATAGAAACATCCGGTCTCATTTTCCCTTTCATGTACTCACAAACAGTATAACCTTTGGTTTTTCAAAAATGCCCCTATCTGCGATAAACTACTTATAGTTTTAAGTGTTTTCTCCGGGATCAGTGAGCTAAACAAGGAATTTTAGTGATGGTCTTTATAGGGTTATTGATTAATGATGAAGAAATATGCGGTATCCGAAGCTATCGGACAGGTTATCAGACAATACCGGACCAATGCAGGTCTGACCACAAAGCAGCTGGCACACAGAATAGGGATCAGCCAGCAGCAGCTTTCGCGTTATGAGCGGGGGGTAAACCGTATCGATGTGGACACGTTGTTACGTATCAGTCTGGCGTTCAGACTCACTCCGGGGCGTTTTTTTGAGGAAATGAATGCAACCGGCACCGGGCTGGATGACATTATTTATGAAAATGAAGACGGGAATATTCAGGAAATCCGGATGAGCCTTATTGCGGACAGCATTATTTCGCCGCGTGATTTTTAATTACCAGAATTTTCGTTTTTAAATAAAAAAGACAGACCGGTACAGTTTATTTACGGATTACTGTACGGGTTTGCCGTGCCCGGCACACCGGCAGAGTCAGCGGGTGTTGCTCATCCCGGATAGTGTACCCGGGATAAGCCTGACCGGACGGTCATGATTTAAAAGAGGTATTTAATGCCCAGCACAGCCTGGGTATCACTGTAACCGGCATCGCCGAGTTGTTGCGCTACGTTGCCCCAGAGATTCAGGTTGGTATTAATCTGCCCCTCAACCCCTGCTTTTATCTCCCCGATATTCCGGGTACCGGTCACATCAAATTGTAGTGGTCAACTAAAACTCCCCCATTTTACATAATGGGTCTTGCACGCACCTCGTTTGTAACTGCAATTTTTACTTACGATAACGCAATTGCATCAATATGAATAATGTGATGAACTTAAGCTATATTTAACATATGCATTATGAGGATCGGTAATATCACGTGCTATCTACCTGTCAGTAACCGGCGAGAACCAGGGATTGATCTCACAGGGAGCATCTTCCGGAGAGTCACTGGGTTGTTATTATCAACCCGGGCATGAGGATGAAATTTACATCACAAGCCTGGAGCAGCGGACATCCAGACGTGACGAGAGCGTCAATAGGAACGTTATATTTACCAAATTAATTGATTCAGCATCACCGTTATTATTTGAAGCTATTCAGAACAATGAAGAATTAAAAATGCACTTTAATTTCATGGAGAATGGCTCTATTAAAAAGTCAACATCAGGGAAAGGATTTATTAAATCTATTGATGAAGACATTTCAGACAAGAATGGTATGGAAACTGTTTTTGTTGATCTTTACGAATATAAAGTTGATTATTTTAATGTGGAGTAGGTGATTTGGCTAATAACATATACCTTAAAGTACATGGTAAAAATCAGGGAAGTATTTCATCTGGTTGTTCAACATACGATTCCATTGGAAATAAATATCAGACTAATCATCGTGATGAAATATTGGTTATTTCTTTATCGTTTGATATTTCAAGATCTCAAAATTTGAGCCATCACCCTATATCTATAACAAAATATATTGATAAATCAACACCATTATTAATGGTGGCAATAACAAACAATGAAATGATCGACTGCAGCATATCCTACTTCAGAACTTCTAGTGAAGGTTCACAAGAAAAATACATGGAGATTAAATTAACAAACGCATCGATCATTAATTACTCTCAGGTTAATGCTCACTCTATAACGGAGAATGAAGTTTTACCTAGTGAGATAATATTACTTTCATATGAAAGTATAACTTGCAATCATTTGATTGCAGGGACGTCAGGGTATAGTATTGCTAGCAACGTATAAAAAGTATAAGTGATGATGCTATCAATTATACTTTTATCATATCAATATATAACATTACAATTTCATCGAAAAGGGGTTTGTTTGTTCGATATAAATATATAGCGTCAACATAAACACCAATATATGGCTCCATCATAAAATATAGAAGATCCAGACCGCCATTTTTTCTTAGCTCCCAATATAAATCAAGGGACTTGTCACGCAATTCCCTTGATTTATAAGCTGATTTTGCTTTTATGGCTGGTAATGTCATTGCCGTCATTACACCTTTTTTTAAGGCGAATTTAGCCCAAAAACTCTCTACCCTTATTAGTGCGTTTATCCCAAACTTCTCTGCTATTATTAAGGATAGCGCCATCTCTGTCGCTTTTTTGCTTAATAGCTTGGCTGCTAATTTTTTCCTTGCTTCTTCACCTATTAATTTGAAATAAAATGCGTAGGTTATATGTATTATTTTTTTCAGGTTATTAATATTTACCCGACCATCAACTATCATAACAATGAGTCGATCAAGCGCTTCTCGCTTCCAGGCGACATCACCTTGATCTAAAAAATCATAGGAAGCATAGCCTACCCCTGTAACTAAAGAACTAACTGCTTCAAGTGAACCATCTAAAATGGACCCCACATAACCAGAGTCATTGAATGTATTGCTCATTTTTGTTGCCTTAATAAAGGCTTCATGGCTGACGCCAAGCTTATTTGAAGCATCAATAGTATAGACACTTCGCCCTACCATTCCTCCGACCTGATACATCCCCATATTTACATATCCTTATACTAATATTAATATGATGAGCTAGTATTATAACTACATGGTGAATGAAATGAAAGATAATTCTAAGCGTAATATTTTTTTTGTATTTTTAATTTTAGTTGTTTTAATTATAATTATGTCAGTATTCTTTTTTAAGAATAAATTACCGGTGCTATGCACTATTGAAAATGAGAATATAATTTGTGGTGATGTGGTTGATGTTAATTTAAATAGCGCTAAGTTATATGATATAAAAAATAAAAAATTATACATTTACGATGAGGACTTATTTAATAGTGATGTAAAGTATTATAGTTACGTGACATCAAAAACAGAAATAAAAACATTGAATGAAATTATAAATGATGCAAACAGAGTTAACTCTGGCAATAATAAAGTTAAAATAATGAAAATAGACCAAGAGTCAAAATATATTATAGCAAATGATTGGGATGATAATTATACAAGAGATACCATTAATATAGATGGAGAGATAGTTTTTATATCTGATTCAGATATTATTAATTTTAATTATTTTTATGGTGAGGTTTTCCGTAAGTATAAAAATTGAAAAAAGGGGATGCAGACCCCTTATAAAAATATCGTTTTAGTTTATTAAATCAATGTTTCTGGATTATTTTCCCGGATTTTACAGACCCTGTAAATAATTTTGTATAAGTTAACCATATGTTATTTATAGTTTCACAGGCCCGGGATTATACATAACGAAAAGTATAAAAGACGAGAAGGGAGTTGCCTGGAAATAGAGCGACTTTACCGCGATGCTTACGCCTATGGGCGTACTAATATTTATGAAATCCACTTTCATTTATCCGGGCCTCGTTATAATTTCCCATCACGAAATCATCAGCTATCACATTAGCGCCACCAGTAATTTTCAGGCTGGCCTGCGATACGATATGATCAAAATCAAGAGGTCTGTCGATGATATCCAGTCTGAGCGTTCCGGTATTTTTCCACAATGAGTCACTGCCCGACAGCGTGACATACCCTGTTTCTCCGGCTTTTTCTGTAATGGTTGCTCCCTGCGTTTCAAGCGTACCGTTCTTAACATTGATACCGCCGTTCTGAACCAAAAGATTACCGAAATCCACTATTGCGGATTTATCATCCAGTTCTTTGATTACACCTTTGTTTATCGTTATGGCCTGCGCAGATGACGTGATGATAAGTAAAAAAATAAGGAGCGGTATGGTGACTCTTTTTCTTTTTCATATAAAAACCCCTGAAATGTAAATTTCCCGGACTGAAGAACGTCAGGGAAGAATGTTGTCATTTTTTTATACGAAAAAACTATAGTGAAAATAAATTTTATTAGCCAAGTTTTTAATAGTGAAATAATTATTTATCAGCGAGCTTATTTCATTTAAGTAAGCTTTTTATGACTATCTCATTTTCTTATTCCGGCTTCAGTTTCACTGATTTCAGCGGATATCCGGTATACGGAGTCAATACATAAGAATAACTGAATCGCGGAATATTTACGGAGAATGCGATATTGCAGGGGAGAGGCGAAAAAAAGCGGGAGAGGGTATCTCCCGCAATATGCTGACCAATTAAGGAACGTAATAATATTGTGGTCAGAAGGACAGAGGTTTTTTTATTCAGACTGCGGTGCTGAGTTTTTTAACTTTCCGGAACCGGTGCTGTGACCGGTTCCGGGGTTTTACTTTATTTCAGTCAGTGCGGGGCACCGACGGATGGCCTGTTTTCTCTTACCCGTCACTCAAGGTATTTGAAGAACGGTGCGATGAGCAGCAGGATACCGAAGCCCATAACACACCAGGCTTTCCAGTCTTTGAATTTTTTCAGTTTCGCGACACGGAATACCAGGTAAACAGGAATTAAGCAGGAAACGATAGCGTATAACGGACTACCAATCTGGAAGAAGACAACCACGGAGAACCCTGTTGACACCCATGCAGTCAGTAATGCAACGATGAAGACAGAGATACAGATGTTTAATAACGTGTGGTTGATTTTTTCTTTATCTATGAAACGGGAAAGGATGTTAACCGCAAGACCTTTCACGGATTCCTGGAAGCCCAGATAGATACCGAAGAATGCTGTCAGAACCGCAAAGATGTTCAGAACGGTGGTCATCACACTCACGACCGCGCCCGGAATAACCTGAGCAGCAATAGCCAGTGCAGAGATGTTCTGTTCAAACGCGGATACGGCCTGCTCATGACTGATAGAAAACGTAAAGGAGAATGAGAAGAACAGGATGATAGTTACCAGGGTGATATAGGCCACGCGGTGGGCGCGGATAGCACGGTAGGTGGCAACACGTTTGTCTGATTCCAGTTTGCGGTATGCGATGTTCATCGGGTTCAGGATCTGAACGAAGACCGCAGAGAAGAACGCAAACGGTACAGTCAGCAGCACGTCACGGGTAAAGTCACCAATCGGCGGGAACGCAGTGATGTTATTGAAATCCCAGTGAGGGATCATCACCAGACCCAGCGATACAATGATACCGACTTTCACGATAACCATCGGACCGGAGATTTTAAACAGCAGCTTCTCGCCCTTGGAGGCAATGAAAATCAGTGCGGCAAAGACAGCCACACGATAGATCAGTGAATCTGAAAGCACACCTTCAGTAACACCGAACGTATGGAGATAAGAGGCACTGTCGAAAATAACAGAGAGAGAGTAAATAAAGATACCGTGGATAAGCATCAGGAAGTAAATAACCCCCAGAGCCACACCCCAGTTACTGCCCAGATACTGTGTGATTATGTTTGTGTAGTCTTCACATTCTTCACTTTCAGACAGCGTATTCATGTACAGCTTCTGCAACATATAGGTTGCCGGATACGCAATCATGAAAGCTAAAATAAATACCCAAATACCTTTCAGACCGATCTGAATCGGCATTACAACGGTACCGGCACCGATCGCCATACCAATACAAAGCACTACCCAGCCGGCGTCGTACATTGTAAATGGTATTTTGCCCAGCGCTTTCGCGGAATTCTCGGTTGAGGTCATGTCCGCCATACTAAGCCCCCTTGGTTTTCATAATAATTTATTGTGATTATGGTTTCTAAAAAATTTCAGCACTGCGTTGTTCTTTTTATTACCGCTAAAAATAACCTGTTAAATACTTAAAAAGCACGCCGGAGAGAATTCAGAGTGGCTCTCAATGAATTTTTCCGCGTGCTCTGTGTACTCACCCCGTCTGTGTGTTAACGGCAAATGAGGTGAGTACATACTGCAAGACTTAATTTTCCGCTCTGATCTTAAGCAACTGCTTTCGCAATAGCCTGTTCCAGGTCAGCAATGATGTCTTCAGGTGTTTCCAGACCGACAGAAATACGAATCAGACCATCGGTGATACCTGCTTTCAGACGCTCTTCAGCCGGAACCGGAGAGTGAGTCATTGATGCAGGGTGCTGAATCAGCGTTTCAGTATCGCCCAGGCTTACTGCCAGCATGCATAACTCAACAGCATCCATCACTTTACGGCCTGCTTCGATACCGCCTTTGATTTCAAAGCTGATCATACCGCCGAAGTTGCTCATCTGTTTTTTCGCTAATTCGTGCTGCGGGTGAGATGGCAGACCCGGGTAGAATACAGCTTCTACGTTCGGGTTAGATTCCAGATATTTAGCCACTTTCATTGCGTTAGAGCAGTGACGTTCCATACGGACGTGCAGTGTTTTCAGGCCGCGCAGGGTTAACCATGCGTTGAACGGGCTCATTACGCCACCGGTGATGTCTTTAACACCAACCAGACGAGCCTGGGTCAGGAAGTCAGCAGGACCGACAATCACACCACCGATAACATCACCGTGACCGTTGATGTATTTGGTCACACTGTGAACCACGATGTCTGCACCTAATTCCAGAGGACGCTGGCAGTACGGAGACATGAAGGTGTTATCCACAACCAGCATTGCGCCGCCTTCGTGAGCAACATTTGCCGCTGCTTCGAGGTCGATCATTGCCAGAGTCGGGTTAGCCGGGGTTTCGACGTAAACCATTTTGGTATTTGGTTTCATTGCCGCTTTGATGTTCGCAGGGTCATTTGCGCGAACGAAAGTGACTTCGATACCGAATTTAGGCAGGGTGTGAGACAGCAGAGCATAAGTACAGCCGTACAGAGTGTCAGAAGCAACGATATGGTCGCCCTGGCCGCACATAGTCAGGATAGTGGTAGAGATAGCGGCGATACCGGAAGAAGTCGCCAGAGCAGCTTCGCCGTTTTCCAGTACACGCATTTTTTCTTCTAATGCTGCGTTAGTCGGGTTACCTAAACGTGAGTAGATATAACCTTCTTCTTCTAATGCGAAACGTGCTGCCCCTTGTGCTGCGCTGTCGAAGACGAATGTAGAGGTCTGATAGATTGGGGTTGATAACGCACCAGTCAGTGGATCAGCCTGCTGGCCGGCGTGAACAATCTTAGTGTCATAACCTTTATTCGTATAATCGTGCATAAATCCTCCAAAGAATAATTTTTTATTATGCCAACATGTGTTGTTGTTGCAGTAATAAAAGCAATAGCCGTGCCAACTCAGGAGTTATTTTTATAACACATTGAATTAAATGAGATAAATAATTTTAAGACATAGCTTAGATGAAGTAAGAACAAAAGAAGTGGAAAGCAGAGTGTAAGTAAAAATGACAAGGTGTAAAGAAAATTGACAGCGGGTTGCCACTTTCTGATAGTGAGGTTAATCACATTGGGGGATAAAACCGGACTTGCGTCACATTATAGCCCCAAAAGGGAAGAGTGATCCAGATCTCTTTTTAAATTTTTCCCTGAATCGATACGTCCGGCTGTTGATAATGATCAACGTCAGGAATAATCAATTTCATTGATGACCACATTTTTAATGATTTACCACTCCAATAAAAGCAGGTGTAAACCTGATAACCTGCGGACTTTTTTTCATAGAATTGAGATATCTGGCGGGTACAAGGCAGTTGAACTTGTTTATAGTACAGAATGTAACAGAACCCAAAAATAACAATTATACTCTGTATGATAAGCCCGCTTATTATATGGTTTTTTTATTGCGCACTATTTTGTTGTGTTTCGCCCTTTGTTCACCTCTTCATGGGTACCTTAAATAGGTTAACTCTGGCAAGGTAGGTGAAGAATGAGCACTACATACACTAACCGGGAGTGACTAAACACATGTCTGCATATAGATGGTTAATTAATACCATTGACCGCGTCGCCATGGTGGAAGAAGTCATCAATGAGTTTTCGGCCTCCGGGATCAGCATTAATTCCATGGAAGTCTTTCCGTGCAAAATTTATGTCAAATTCAATACGGAGTGCGAGCGGGATGTTAAGCTGCTACTGAGCAAACTCCTGCTTAATCCTGATGTTATCAGTGTCACCCGTTCCAAATTACAGCCTTACGAGCGTAAAGAAAAAGAATTACAGGCAATTCTGGAATCCACCACGGATGGCATTATCGGTATCAATAATCAGGGTAACATCAACTACTTCAATAAAGTGGCGGAAGATTTTTTCTCGATCTCACGGGAAAATATTGTCGGCGTCAATATCAGCAAAATTCTCAGCGGCAAAAACCAGGCCGTGCTCACCAAACTGCTCGGCGGCAACAGTTTCGATCACTATCAGATGGTCACCGGTACCCCGAAAGGGGAGTTGTACTATATCTGCTCCGGTCGTCCGATTCTGAGTGAAGAGTCCCAGGTGATGGGCGCGGTGATCACCTTTAAAAGCCTGCGTTCAGTGCAGCAAATGGCATCGTCGGTGAATAAAAGCCTGCCGTTCAGCTTTGATGACATTATCTGTGAAAGCGAAGTCATGATGAACCTGATTGATTTTGCTAAAAAAATATCAATAAGCCCGTATACCGTGCTGATCCGCGGTGAAACCGGCACCGGGAAAGAGCTGTTTGCCCGTGCCATTCATAATGCCAGCGACCGCAGTGCACATCCGTTTGCACCGATTAACTGTGCGGCATTGCCGGAAAACCTGATTGAGAGTGAACTGTTCGGTTATGAGGGCGGCGCATTCAGCGGTGCCAGCAAAGGCGGAAAAATGGGTCTGTTTGAGTCCGCCAACCACGGTACGGTGTTTCTGGATGAATTCGGCGAACTGTCTCTTATTCTGCAAAGTAAATTATTGCGGGTATTACAGGAGGGGGTGATCCGCAGGGTCGGCGGGCATAAAGAGATCCCTGTGGATGTGCGGATCATTGTGGCGACCAACCGGAATCTGGAAGAGATGATCGAGAACAAATCGTTCCGTGAAGATCTCTATTACCGGATCAACGTGATCCCGATTAATATCCCGCCGCTGAAAGAGCGGAAAACCGATATCCCACTGTTACTGCAGCGTTTTATCAGTAAATACACAACGGAACTGAATAAACAGCTCAGTCTGTCCCAGGATGCATATCACCAGTTAATGGCCTATTCATGGCCGGGCAACGTGCGGGAACTGCAAAACGTGATTCTGCGGGCCATTCATCTGGCTTCCGGGCGGGAAATTACCGTCGGAGACCTGTGGCTGCCCCATGAGGAAGTGATGGTTTCTCCGGTACAGCGGCCACATCCGGTACAGAGAGCCGATGTGTTGCCTGCGGTGCAGCCGGTACCGGAAGAGATCAATCTGAAAGAGTCCCTGGCGCGGCAGGAAAAAAGTCTGCTGGAAGATTATCTGCGCCGCTATGGTTCGGCCCGTAAAGTGTCCCGCGAAATCGGGATGTCCCACACCACCGTACTGAATAAAGCCCGTTATTATAATCTGGAGCATCTGCTGACCTACAGCACGGTGCGCCGGTCAGCAGACAAAACCGATTAATACGGATTGTCATCCCCGCCGGCAGCGGTCCGGCGGGCGGTTTCGTAAGCATCGATAGCCCTGATCCTCGCCATCCGGTGATCCACCACCGGTTTCGGATAATCAATCTCCCGCCGGTTTTTCTCCGCCCATTCATGGGGTGTGTGAATGTATTTCGCCGGCACGTCTGCCAGTTCCGGCAGCCAGCGGCGGATAAAACTGCCGTCCGGGTCAAACCGTTTACCCTGGGTGACCGGGTTGAAAATCCGGAAATACGGTACTGAATCATGACCGGTGGAGGCTGCCCACTGCCAGCCGCCATTATTGGCGGCAAATTCACCGTCAATCAGTTGTGACATAAAGTAGTGTTCACCACGCCGCCAGTCAGTCAGTAAATCCTTGACCAGAAAACTTGCCGTGATCATCCGCAGGCGGTTATGCATCCAGCCGGTTTCATTCAGCTGACGCATGGCGGCATCGACCAGCGGGAACCCGGTTTTTCCCTGCTGCCAGGCAAGCAGCCCGCTGTTATCCGGTGACCAGACAATGGCCTCTGTCCAGCGTTGCATCGGGCGGTGACGGCTGATATCCGTGTGCCGTGCCAGCTGATGCAGATAGAATTCCCGCCAGATAAGCTCACTTAGCCAGGTATAAGCGCCGCTTTCCGGCTCATCGGCGACCATCGGGAAATGCAGGCGCAGGCGGCTCAGACACTGTCGCGGGGACAATATCCCGGTGGCGAGATACGCGGAGATGCGGCTGGTGCCGTCAATCGCCGGGAAATCCCGCTCTGTTTTGTAATCCGCCGCGTGCTTCTGACAAAAATCCGCCAGCCGCTGCAGCGCGGCCTCTTCTCCGGAAGGAAAAAGAGTATGTTCCTGCTGCGGCAGGTTAAGAGGTGCCGGGGAAACAGGCGGCCCTTTGGCGTCCGGTACCGGTAAGACACGGACAGTGGTCTGCATCAGTGCGGTAAGAAAGGCGCGGCGGAATGGCGTAAACACTTTGTAGAGCCCGCCCTGTTGTGTGCTCACGCTGCCCGGCGGCAGCAGAACACTGTCATCAAAGGCATAAAAACGGCAGGTATCCGGCAGACGGACAGCAAAGCGGGCATCACGGTGCTGTTCATTCAGCCCGTACTGTTTATTGACATACACGGCGGGAATGTGATGCTCACGGCACCACGCAGCCAGCCAGTCAGCGGCATCTTCAAACGTATCACACGGCTGTACGTGCAGGGTGATCCCGAGTGCGGCTGCGGATGTGTTCAGCGCGTGCAGCTGACAGAAAATCAGCGCCTGCTGTGACGGCGACATAGCGTGCTGCTCCCACTGTCCCGGCGTGAGGGTAAAAATCAGTTTTACCTGCCGGTGTGCCTGACAGGCGGCGTAAAGCGCCGTGTTATCTGTCAGCCGCAGATCGTGCCGCAGCCAGACAACGGCTGGTGCTGAATCTGTCATAACGTTACCTCCCGCATAAATAATAAAAAGGCCCGCGTCCGGAGAGGCGGGCCTGAGCAGGACATCAGTCCAGCTTCGGATGCTGATCAATCAGTGACTGACGGCGTTTTTGCAACGCGGTAATCTCCTCATCAATCGCCTCAATCTTGTGTTCAATATTATCGTAATGCTCCAGTAAAATCTCTTTGGCTTCCGCCCGGTCTGATGCCGCCGGTGTGGCACCGCGTAACGGTTTGTTGGCGGTTTCTTTCATCACAATCGCGGTGACCATCCCGATAACCGCAATGACCATCAGATAGTAAGCCGGCATATACAGGTTATTGGTAACCTCGACCAGCCAGGCTGCGGCTGTCGGGGTAGCACCGGCAATCAGCACGGAAATATTGAATGAGATAGCCAGTGCACTGTAGCGGATTTTTGTCGGGAAGATGGCCGGTAAGATAGATGCCATCACGCCGGTAAAGCAGTTCAGCAGAACCGCCAGGATCAGCAACCCTAAGAAAATCAGTCCGATAACATCGCTATTAATCAGCATAAATGCCGGAATAGCAAGGAAAAATAACCCGATACTGCCCGCGAGAACAAACGGTTTACGGCCGATGCGGTCACTCATCATGCCGATCAGCGGCTGTACAAACAGCATACCAATCATGATCGCGATAATAATCAGCACACCGTGATCCGCGCTGTAATTCAGGTTATGCGACAGATAGCTCGGCATATAGGTCAGCAGCATGTAATACGTGACGTTGGTGGCAATGACCAGTCCGACACAGATCATCAGACCCTTACCGTATTGTGAGGCAATGCTGCGCAGTGAAACCCGTGGTTTATCTTCGCCGGTTTCAGGGTTGGCACTTTTCATATCCTCAACATGCTGCTGGAAAGCCGGTGTTTCTTCCAGGGCATGACGCAGATACAGGCCGATGACGCCCAGCGGCAGTGCCAGGAAGAACGGGATACGCCAGCCCCACTCATGGAATGCTGTTTCGCCGAGAATACTGGAGATCAGAACCACCACACCGGCACCGCAGACGAAACCGGCAATTGAGCCGAAGTCCAGCCAGCTGCCCATAAATCCGCGTTTACGATCCGGTGAATATTCCGCTACAAAGATAGCTGCACCGGAATACTCACCGCCCACGGAGAAACCCTGAGCCAGTTTTGCCAGCAGCAGCAGAACCGGTGCCCAGATCCCGATACTTTCATAAGACGGAATCAGACCGATACAGAAGGTACTGATGGCCATAATAATGATGGTGACGGAAAGGACTTTCTGGCGGCCGAATTTATCGCCCATGATACCGAAAAATACCCCGCCCAGCGGACGCACCAGAAACGGTACGGAGAACGTGGCTAACGCCGCAATCATCTGTATACCCGGGGAGGCGGAAGGGAAGAAGACCTGACCCAGTACATACGCCAGGAAGCCGTAGACCCCGAAGTCAAACCACTCCATGGCATTACCCAGTGAGGCAGCGGTAATGGCTTTCTTTAATTTCCCATCATCGATAATAGTAATATCATTGATATTTAAAGGTTTTTGTTTTGTTTTCTTGCGTCTCATCGTTGTATCCTTTTGTTTTATGACGGGGATTCACGTGACTGAGATTCACTCAAACCCACAACGACTTTTTGTATGATAGTGAATTCATCGGTAGCAGAAGATGTTTAATACTAAATTTGTAATTATAAATACGTAATTTTTCCCGTATTCATGTTTCCCGTTAAATAGATTGATTAATCAGTATAGCGGCGCTAACGGCAGACGGTACAGGAAACCGCAGACAGGACAGGAAGAATAGGAAAGTAGTGTGTTGTAATAACCAAAAAAAGCCCCTTTCTTTTTAAACGAGGTCACCTAATTTAGCATAAATCATATTTTTTGTAAAACCAGTGGTCTTTTGTACTGATTAATACCCTGTATTTGGCATTTAACTCCCGTGATCATAATATGTTCAGTGCTGTTTTTTTTCTTAAAAATCAGTGAAAATACAGTCTGTTCTGAAAGTAGTATCGTTTGGCTTGTTATTTTTACAGCGGTTTTGTTTCGCAAAATGGGGAATAAGCAGCGTCAAAATCGGATGTATTTTAAATTATTAGTGAAATTGTCATGATAGTGATTGAACGGTGAGCGAAATATAGGGCTGTTCCGCAAGACTGACAATGTTATCAGTATGTTTCACCTGATTTCTCAATTTTCTGTATGCATTTTCCCGATAATTACGTCCATTGTAATTAATATATAATCACTGACCTTAATGATTTCTTCACGTAATAATAAGATAAACTTTGGTGTTATATGCTGAATATACAAATTGTGCAGTGATATCTGTTAATAGCAATTTAAGAAATACATAAATGTTTCAAGATATATCGTTTTTTTTCCATTTAATTGGGGTTTCTTACTCCATTAAAGCCAAATAATCACTATTTTATACCACGAATGTGTCATTTTATTTTTAGTGGTTTATACCTAGTCCCGGGGCGGAAGAAAAGGTAAATATACTATAATACAGAGAGTTATCACTCTTTCGCACACCGAATAATTCTTTTTTTTACAATCCGTTAAGTGCAGGAACGGCAGGTTTCAATTTGGTAAATGAATATGTAATATGTGTTTCAACATGTGTACGGAGCTGGTTTGCATCAGTACATTCATGCGGAAGTTAAAACAACAACAAAGAGTAAAACTTTGTGAATATCAATTGGTCCACTTTCTTTAATAAACGCATATTTTGTTAGTTATCAGAGGGGAATCTGATGATTATCACAGCCATATGTGAGGGATAGCGACATGACCAAAGCAAAAAACTCGATAGCGCGTGCTGTCGGGCAAAAAATTCAGGTGTTACGAAAAGATCACGGTATTACTGCCGCAAGACTGGCTGAAATGATAGAAATCAGCCAGCAGCAGATGTCACGTTATGAACGTGGTGTAAACCGTGTTGATGTGGACTGTTTAGTCCGTATTGCGGATCTCTTTGAAGTACCGGTTGGTTGGTTCTTCACCGGGATTGAAGGCCGGAGTAAACGCGACAGCGGAAATGAACGGGAATCCTGGAAAGCAGAAACCGTTATTTTGCCGGTCGAATCTGAACTGATGTAATTTCGTGATCTTGAGTGATACTGAGTTTCATCTCAAAAATCCGTTATTAGTTCGCTAATAACGGATACCGTTTTTTACGGGACGTGTTTATTTCTTCATCACCCGCCTTGTGCTATCATTCTGACACACAGCATGTTGTATTACTCTTATAACCCTGTTTATTAATCATTTTAATATTTTGAATCCGTTTTATAACTGGATAAATAAGCAATGAACATTAATCAGCTCAAAAGTTTTGTTGAGGTGGTCAGGAGTGACTTTAATATCACGAATGCCGCCGAGAAGCTGTACACCTCGCAGCCGACAGTGAGCAAACAGCTTAAAATTCTTGAAGATGAACTGAACGTTTCTTTATTCAACCGGAAAAATAATAATTTATTATCACTCAGTCCGATTGGTGAAGAAGTTCATCGCGTTGCCTGCGATATTCTCGCGCAGTTTGATAAAATTAAAAGTCTGGTTTCACATGAAGATACCACGACAAAACAGAATCTCCGTATTGCCACCACCCACACGCAAATCCGTTATAAATTACCGAAAGTGATTGAACGCTTTAATGCGCGTTACCCGAATATTTCGCTGCATTTTCACCAGGGTGCCCCGGCACAGCTGGCGGAAATGGTGAAAAACGGGGATGTGGATTTTGCGATCGCCACCGAATCCCTGCATCTGTATGACGATTTACTGACCCTGCCGTGCTATCAGTGGTCGCGCAGTGCGATTGTGCCGCACGATCACCCGCTGGCACAGAATGAGCAGCTGACGATTCAGGAGCTGGCTCATTATCCGCTGATCACCTATGTATTCGGATTTACCGGCCGTTCCAAGCTGGATCAGGTTTTTTACCAGAACCACCTGACGCCGAATGTGGTATTAACCGCAGTTGATACGGAAATTATTAAATTCTATGTGAAGCGCGGTACCGGTGTCGGTGTTATTTCCTCCGTGGCGTTTGATCCGGCGGAAGACAGTGATTCACTGCGCTGTATTAATATCGGGAATCTGGTGAAGCCGAGCTATACCCATATTTGTATCAGCCGTCATACACATCTGAAGGATTATATGTATGACTTTATTTCCTGTTATGCACCGCATCTTGACCTGAATTATATTCACCAGCCGGAACAGTGGCTGCCGGTTGATCCGAAAGCCCGTGCCCGGGCTTTCCACCAAAGA